>Ga0325411_1002340_pt1 | contig 21400 bp, 13 predicted proteins | sample PopdelMetagenome_13_FD_206181 | JGI IMG/M metagenome (GOLD analysis project Ga0325411, IMG submission 206181) | Populus deltoides microbial communities from Bellville, Georgia, United States - Xylem-PdIQD-R4 | ecosystem: Host-associated > Plants > Phyllosphere > Stem > Wood/Secondary xylem...
AATTGTCTCATCTTTCTAGGGTAAAAATTTGAGATCATTTGGACTTCTAGAACTCGAGATATGGGCTAAACACTAAACAGTGTCTGGGCTGCAGGACAGATTCAGACTTCTTTGTTGTTGCTGCAATTTGGACTTGAAAACGACCTTTTTAAATCTTGGGCTCCACATGAAAGTTGTAGACCTATGTCTTATCTTTCCATTCATATAAAATAGACCTAAATCTGAGATCTACAGCTCCAGATATGACTTGATTACCGAACAATATTCCAGTTTGGACTGCACCAATCATCTCTTTTCTAAGTTTGCCCATCTCTTTGTCCTTTCAATTTCAGTACGCCAACTCATCAATCAATTCTTTCATTTATGTGATAGACCTGCATTTAAGATGAACATTTACCATAAATTAAAGGCATCTTATATTATTAGATATGTTATTATAAAACATGCTTTAGTTAAGGAGTTATTGATACTTCAGGTGCAAAATGATGATATAAAACCTTGATAAAAATGCATTTTTAAGTACTAATCAACACCTAATTAAATCCATCAATTTAACCCAAATTAAATCCTAAACATAATTAAGCTTTAATTTGGCCCATGATTAAATTAAATTGGCTTATTAAAAATCAAATTATATCCTTAAAATTAATTTTTATGGAGATTCATCCAATAATCATGTAATTTGACATTGAATCTGTATTGTTTCTCTAATTTTGGGTAAAATGGAGTACAATTAAGCTCTCAATTCCATCTAAAATTACAACTTGATTTTTTTTCTACATTTGAAATCCTCCCAACTTGCCTCTACCAAAATGTTACTCTTTTTTTTATTTTTTTATTTTAATTTTGAAAGAAAAATGTGAATTTGAGGAATAACTCAATAATAGCTTATGACAAAAGCCATGGGGTCAGAAATCAGGGTCAATTTTATGAATTTCAAAGTTGTAGCCTCTTAGTGTTTTGCATGGCAGACCTTAAGGTTCGATCATTTCTGCTATTATATTTATCCAATCATGGAAAAAAAAATACAATGCCTTATTACTTTCACAAAAATATCTTTTAATTTCAAAACAATAAAGAGATATAAAAGGCATGTTTCTCTAAAAAGATAGATACAATCCCAAAACAAAAATGTAGAATAACAAAATGATTGATAATGCAACACCCTTTTTAGATCAGCTTCCCCAACCATATATGTGTTTTGTTACCATTTGCCAACCACTTGTTATGTTGAAGATGTTCTAGTGACAAAGTGGTAGAAAACATTATCTTTCATAAACACAACTTGTCTCTTACTTATCAGCGTATGAACTTGATATTATGAAATTCTTGTGATTTTCAATTGAGTAGCCAAGGATCCCATCATGATATTCATATTTCTCATTTAAACTATACCATATAGGGAATAATGGTGTTTAGAATAAACTAATGAACATCATTGAATGGTGAGGGTTTATTAGTTTTTTAACAAAGATGCGAGAGCAGTTGGTGATGTAAAAATAGGAAAATTTTTGAGATGGATGAATGGGATGCTGAGGTGTGGAATGATTTTGATATGTATTTCCTAAATGAAATCCTCCTTTTGATTCATCCTCTATTATAGCATTGAAACTTACTACCAGATTCCTGATCCTCTCCACTTTCAAGCCTTACTTAACTCTTTCTACAACAATCACTACCTTCTTGAATAAGTTGATGAGTTACTAATCAAGTAACGAGAATTTAAAATGTAATGAGGGTGATAATGAGTACTTTTTTCAGCCATAGATGAGTGAATTTTCTATTTTGCATGACCTTGGAACATATTCTCTAATTGACTCATCCACATTCTTTGAAGGTTAGATTCGGTTGAAGTCTTTTTTAAGCCATGCTCAAATTGTTTTAAGAAAGCTCCAACCATATTTCAAAGCCAATCAATCTTTCATACCAATGACAAATAAAAAAACTCGAAGTGTTTTTGGCATTTTCTTCTTAGATGATATTCAGGCTAAAGAAATTAGAATGTTTGACGTGTTTGGTTTGCAACAAATTGCAGTGAATTCTAAGGTAACATCATGAATCTTTTGATGAGCTCAAGGTGTTGAGGAAAAAAATTTAATCTTTTTTTTACCAGAAAAACATCTGAAACTCTTTTTTTATGAGGGAAAATTTGCAAACTTTGATTAATTAGATAAACATCCAAAATTCTCTTACGATGATACATAGAGGGATAAAGGGCATATTTATAGTGATCGTTTCAGTATTGGCTTCCATATGTGGGGGCTTTTTTTTTAGCGAACATATCAGTTAACTAAGCCATCTATTTTCTCAGGAAGTTATCTTACTTTTGTCCGAGGTGAACTCTTTAATTTGCCTCTTGTAGATCTTGGTAGGGCTTGAGTTTAGGGGTGAGTCTGTATTTCTTCTGCGAATAAAAGATATGCAATGTTTCAAAGCTAATAGATATGATATGCATGTGAAAAAAAGAAAAAGGTAAATTGAATACAAGTTCGCCCTTCAATAGGTGGCAATAGTTGTCACTTGATGTTTTATTACATTGACAAGGAAATTAAGGATGCTACGTGTTGAGCTTTCCTTAACGAAATTTACAACTAGCATATACAGCCTAATAATATGTTCTAATCTTTAAGTGAACATGAGTAGGTTTTTTACCTAGTCTCAAAAGGGTCTTAGATGTGCTAAGTGACAGTCTTTATAGAGACAGAATGAGAGTGTTGCAAGGAATAGTTAAAGGCACCTATGCCCACTATTACCAAGCAGACACTCAGATATGAGTTAGGTATTTTACGCATCTAAACCCTGACCAATAGTTATAAGACAGACTATTAATCCTCCACCTAATCTAGAAGCTTGTGTGCGATCTCAAACAATTAAAACATGTGATGTATGAATGAATTAATTATACAATATACAAATGCATGCACAATATAAAACAAAAACTAAAGCATAAAAGAATGCAAGTTGAAAATAAAAATGGTAGACAAAAGCAGTAAAAATTTAAAGCAGAAAAGGATGCATATTAATAAAAAAAATATTTACAAGCCAACAAATATAAAACACATCAATTAGAAAAACAATAAAGCTTAGTCCACTTAATCCATAATGGAGTCGTTATTCTATCGCATGTGTGTGGCATTGCAGTGATCATCCTCTCAGAGCAGGATTTTTGTGATGATAGGTGGAAAAAACAAGTAATTCTTGTTTCTTATTAGAAAAAGAGATGGAGTCACCACCAAATTTTTAGTCACTAGGAACCCTAACTGGTCACAGAGTCTGGATAAGGGGACTAGTTGTGTATAAGGAAGACATATCACCCTTAGTATACCTTACCTAAGGTAATCTATATTGTTTGTTTGACTAATACAAGTTAATGTATTGTTGTGTTTTATAACTTTTGGTTTGTCTATGGCTTAAGAAAAGTCCTCGGTAAGGTGCTCCTTATTTAATCAGGTTAAAACCTAACTATTTTAATATCAAAACATATAAATAAAAGAAAGTGTCTTTTATTTAATATCAGGAATATGTCTTACATATAAGTTCATAATCTCGTATATTAAAAGAAAAAAAATAAAGTTTTTGGTGTTTTTGAAATGTATGTCAAGTTTTCATGGCTTTAATAACTAGTTATCAAATCCAAAATACATGAAAAAATATCAACAAAAAACTATTTTTCTTGAATTTTTGTATTGAAAAATGCTAAATCATGCCTTGTATTTTTTTTATTTTTTTATGAAAATATTTTTTTAAAATTTTTGAAAGACTTGACAATATGCAAATTAAAATAAAAATTGTATTTTTTGAAAGAAAGATTTTTTTATAGTTGTTTTTACGGTACGGAACCGATTTGTTGAATATCAAAAAAGAGTCTCACGTGGAGGTCACAATTTCAAATATTAAATATGTGAGGGTAGAAAAAAGTGGGAAATTCAAAATTAATTGTAAAATGATCTTTCAAAAATTAAAAATTTATTAAAAAAACTGGATAAAGACCGTGTTTGGCAAGACGCAATAAAATGTTTTTATCAAGATTATTTTAACCACGATATAAATTTAAGACAAATCATTGATCATCAACTCAAAACCAAATAACGTCAAACATCCACATAAATATTATTAATTTCATGAAATTATATTAAAAATTCATACTAATTCAAATAAATCAACTCAATCCAAGCACAACCCATGAATCAAAATTTAATGTTCAAATCAACATATACTCAACCCTAAATCATGAGCCAACATTTAATATTGAATTGGCAATAACAACCCTGAAAATAAACTTGCAATTCAATGCAAATTATCAAACAAAAAACACATATGAATTCAAATCAAATAATGTCTAAACATTCCAAAAATATACGCAACAATAAACAATTTGTCCCAAATTTCACAATGTTGTAGCAATTTATCCAAAAACTATTCTGATTTTATGAATCGACCTTCTGAAATGTTTAAAGTGTCCAAGAATTAGTTGAAATCGGGTCAAAAGGGTTGTTGGACATGTGCATACACGTGTCATCACTGATTGAGGAGCAAACATTGGTGGATCTTAAGCAACTCCTTTACCTCTTCCTTTCCTTGTGAATGGTGCTCCTTTAAGCTCTTAGAGGAAAGTGATCGAGGTATATCAAGCCTTGACCTTCCCTTTCTTCTTATTCTTCTTCTTTTTTCTTCTTCTTTACAGATAGTTATTTTTGTGGTTGAAAGGATGTTGACTACTTCTTGTTGTAACCTATTTTTGGGTCCTAGAACAAAAAGAAGAAAATACAATATATATATATTCGGAAGAAAAACAAAAAAAAAATAATAGGTAGTGAGGAGAGGATGATAAGCGCCTAGAAAATGACTAAAAAAATTGTTTGAGGAGGTTTAAAAATACAAGGATTAAAATTAATGGAAGACGATGAAGGAGGCATGATATGCCAGAAATATCTACCCCAGAGAAGAACATTATGGACCCATCCCAACCAAACTGATGATCTATCCAAAATGAGTCTCTAAACGTATTTGAGAATAGTTGTTCTATTCCAAGTTTGAATCCTTTTAATTCCTAGGCCACCCTTTTTCAGGGGATAACAAATAGAAACCCAAGTAACCTAGCCCCTAGGTGGGAAAGAGAGAAGCCTTTTCAAATAAAGGCAGTTAAGATACCATCAATCCTTTCAATAATAGAGCACGAAAGAATAAACATGGAGGACTAATATACCTGGATGGAAAAGAGAACTGATTTGATAAATTGAAGATGCCTAGTATAAGTAAGAGAAGTCGAGGTCCACAACTTTATCCTGGAAACAATCTGCTCCACCAAAGGCATACAATCAGTGTGTGTCAATCTAGTAGATATCAATAGGACAGTTATGTGCCTGACTAATAGAGAATTAATTTGTCTTGATTGTTTTGCTAATATGGCTGAAAATAAATAATTGTGAAGATGAAGGATTTGGAAAATAAGTTTGATGTGTTTTATGATGTGTTGAGCATAAAATTAAAATTTGATCATGTAAAAGTTCTAAGTGAGGATTTAATTTAATGGCATGAATATTGACATATGAATTGAAATATTAATTGATGTTTGTGATATGGTAAGAAAAAATTGATTGGAATATTGGAATGAATAGAAACCTTTAAGGTTGAATTTTTATTTGGTGATGTGAACATTAATTAATGGTTGATATATGTACGAAAGTTAAGGAAATCATTGAACTATGGAAACTTCTAGGTATGAAGTTTTTATTGGAAAAATAAATATTTATAAATGGGTTAATTGTGTGTTTGTGAAGTTAAAGATTGAAATTTGCCAGTATATCATTGACTGATGAGAGCCCGACTGACAAACAAAATTCAATTTGAGGAAGAAATGTCCAAAATTAAATATTTATTAGACTCAATTAAATTTAGTAAAGGTTTAATTGAGTTTATGAAGAGTTTGATTGCAAGAAAAATGGATTTTGAATTCAATTTAGGCTTTAATTGGAAGAAATTAAAGTTTTGGGTCAAATTATAAATTTTTTATAGTTAATTTGGTCAAATCAGGGGCTTCATTGCATAAATATTGAAGTTTGATGGTCAATTAAGGACTTAATTGAAAAAATCTAAAACCAAGGACCAAACTGGAAAAGGCACATAATTGGAAAGACTGAAATTGACCTAATCAAGAACTAAATTGGAGAAATTGAAAGTTCATTGATCAATTAAGGGTCCAATTGCATAAATTCAAGACCAAGGATCAATTTGAAAAAGGCGGCCAACTTTAGGGCCGGCGATTGAATTTGGTAAGGATGCAATTGAATTGATTTGAAAAATCAAAATTGCAATTAAGGATTTGATTGAACAAATCACAAATTAAGGATGATTTGGACTTTGACACGTTTTTGGCGCCATTTTCTTTTAAATGAAACAATGTGTTTTGGATAAAACTGCGTTGTTTTATCTACTGTTAAAAAGAAAGAAGAGAAAAGCCCCAAACGGTGCCATTTTGAACGGCACTGTGGGTCTTCTTCTTCCCCTAAACGCGCGAGGCAGGGGAATAAGAAGCTTTTGTTCCCCTGCTTTTCTCATTTCCCTCTTTCTCTGAAAGCCTCAAAAAGATGCCGACAAAAACCCCCACTTGCCTAAGCTCTGACCTTTGGCCTGCCACGGGGTGAGAAACAGAGGGGACGTGCCCCTCGGGCAGTCCTGGGGTGGCTGCACAGTGGGCGCCCCGGCCACCCTACCCCTATGCCATTACTAGACAGAGGTAGTTAGCCTCTCTCCCTATGTTTTTTGCCTATCAATACAGGGGAAGAGAGAGCAAAATAGGAGGGCAGCAAAAAGAGGAGAAGAAGAGAAAAAAGAAGAGAAAGAAAACAGAGAGAGAAAGAAAGAAAAAATAGAGGAGAAGAAAAAAAAGAGAGAGGAGAAGCATAGAGATAGAGAGGAGAGAACTGAGAGAGTGAAAACAGAAAAAAAGAGAAGGAGAAGACGTAGGGACTAATGTCTTTACACCAAAAAATAAGAAGCATTGCAGCGGCCGCCACCGAGCTTCCCAGCCACCGCCTCCACCACCACAAGCCACCAGAAACGACATCAAACACGCTCCTTCACTCCAGGTAATCTTACAACGGGTCAATTTTTGTTTTCAAAATACATTACAATCAAGAGACTGTATATTTTGGATAACATGTGTTGAGTCTTTGAGCAAAAAGCTTGATTTTCAAAAGATCTTTTCAAGAAAGACATCTCTGATTTCATTTCAACAAACTAGACTTTGAATAGACATATCTTTGAAATGTGAGAGTTGATTCCAGAATAAGAAAGATTTGTCAAAAAAAGAAGAACATTGATTGAGTCTGCGAAATTCTTAACAGAAATGACATTGACACTTCTCGACACTCCTTGCAAAGATGAGCAGCCGGGGGCAATATAGTAGACCCTGAGAAGGAAAAACAAATAGTATTCAGATCAGTTAGGGGACAATGAAAGATGATTAAATTATGAATCAGTGAACTGAGGACAATGTGGTTCAAAGACAGATAATCAATGAACGAGTACATTCAGATCATACCGGGGGCAATATTATTCAAAGACAATCATGATCAAAGTGATCTCTAGAAGCAATTGAGAGTAAAGATATACCTGAAGGACATTTTCATATCGTCATCCTTTGAAACATGGTTATCGACCGATAAGGATACACGAATGAATGTAATTGAATGGGGAAAAGATGCACACCACCAAGACTGACTATAGGACCATCTATTTTGAAACCTAAAGACGCACTTCACCACATTGAATCCAAAAGATGAATGTTGGTTAAGCTCATTCATGATGAATCAAGCAACACCAAACTTGAGGGGCACGGTCATGCTTGGTAAGCAACGAGAGCAGTAATCATCGCGGACAGCCTACGATAGACACTACATTTACAATTGAATGGATGGCTGGCACATGAATGAGCCGGCACAAAAAAAAAAAAAGGAAGGCTTCGAATAGCAAACATATGAGTGTCAAAGAGGGACCTATATTTCAAACCAAGTAAGGATGCATGCATATTCTCTAATCTCCAAACATTGCATCAAACTTTTTTTGATTTGTTCTAAAAAAGATCCTCAATGAATTCTAGCAAAATTGTGGACAAAGAAAAGAATATTGAGTTGATGGTAGCAAAAAAATCATGGTTTTGATGCTAGAAAGGGAAAAAGATGAGATAATCCCTACAATTCGGAAAATCTCAAAAAAAATGAGAAGATTAACCCTGCCATCAGGAAAAGTCTTCAGGTCAACCTTGTAATCAGGAAGTACTGAATTTTCAAACCCCACGATCGGGAATTATTAGGTCAACCCTGCAATCAGGAAACCCTAAGTTTTCAAACCCCGCGATCAGGAGTTACCAAGACAACCTTGTCACTAGGAATCATTGTAATCAAGAAGAAAAGTGAGAAGAACCCTACTATTAGGAAATTCTCAAAGAAACAAAATGAGAAGAAAAGAAAAGCATGTCATCAGGAAAGAAATTTCAAGCATTGTCATCAGGAAGAACAAGAAAAGCATGCCTCAAAGAAATGAGAAGAACAACCCTGTCATCAAGAAGAGTTTTCAGTTAATCCCGCAATCAGGAATTATTAGGTCAAATCCTGCAATCAAAAAGTACCAAGTTTTCCAACTCTATCATCAAGAAAATCCATTTAATTTCAGCCACCAGGAAGGATAGATGTCAACTTTGTAATTAGAAAAAAACGAGGTCAATCCTGTAAAATCACAAAAAAAGAAGGCATCAAGTGAAAAGCTTTATCATAAAAAAAAAAGTGAGAACCCTACCATTAGAAAATTCTTAAAAAAAGGAAAGAAGCAAGTTCAAACCCTACCAACACGAAGACCACACATGACTTTGGTTCTGGTTAAAGAGAATTGCCAGAAGGGATCTCAGGTTAGCCCAACCACAAATAGACTTTGGTTCTAGTTAAAGGGGATCGCCATAAGGAATCTCAGGTTAGCCCAACCATAAACAGGCTTTGATTCTGGTTAAAGGGGATTGCCAGAAGGGATCTCAGTTTAACCCAACCACACACATGACTTTGGTTATGGTTAAAGGGGATCGCTAGAAAGGATCTCAGGTTAGCCCAACTGACACGATCAAAGAGTTGATGTCTTATCCCAAGTGCAGGAGTGTCAAAGTAATAAATAACCCGGCAAGACCGGGATCAAACCACAAGGAGGTCAACGATATAAATTACAAATAAAGATAAAGATTTGAAGAGAATAATAATAGAAAAGGAGTTGAAGAGAGTTTTGGGATGTGATATTGATGTAAGGATTAAACAATGATAAAACAGATGTCAAGGTTAAAAGATCCACTAATGGTATTTCAAATAAATATAATATAAACTCTTTTTATTACTCAACTAGAAACCACACACAAAGGAGGTTCCAATCGGATGATTTATCATTAATGGCTCATTATAAAGTATTAACATGATCATATTAATTATTTTGTCTAAGTAACACCATACTTATAAATATCATCAGGCATTCATGCTGCTAGCTTATGTTAACAACAAATCAAGTTCCTATCATAATAATGATGTCGGTCGAAGACTATGAAGGATCAAGCATTTGATGTACCAAGTGTTATACAACACAAATCTATATTAACCATTTAATATTAAGAATTAGTAAGATAAAAAGATAAAACATGTTAATAACAAACTTTCTTAGATATAAACATTGAAGTCCATATTGAGTTTATATTATACCTATTTTAACACCATTAATGAAACCTTTTCACCTTGACATAATTAACTTAGCTAAACATAATGAAGAAGAAAAACATAAATAAACAATATAAGAACATAAACATGATATAAGTTAACTAAGTATAGGAAAGAAAATGAAAAAGCATAAACAAGAGATTAATATAGCATGAAAGAAAACTTGAACATTACAAAGAGATAAAGCAAGAAGATGATCTTGATCTGAAAAATAAGATGACTAAATACATGGCAAATGCCTCCTTCTATAGGCTAAGATTCAGACCTATTGATTGGTTGACTAAGAAAATGGTTGGTGGCCAACCATGGATTTGGTGGCTGGTTTTTGACATTGTTGGCTGCTGGTTATTGATATTATTGGCTGGCCAAAAAGTCATTGCTAACATCAGAATTTGAGCCCTTTGTTCCATGAAAGTTGTGGGCAATTGTTTTAGTTTTCCAACAAAAAAAAAAAACCAGGGCTCATTTGGACTTCTAGAACTCAAGATATGAGCTGAAAAACGAACGGTGTCTAAGCTGCAGGACAGGTTCCGATTTCTCCGTTGTTATTAAGATTTGAACTTGAAAACGGTAGAATTGAGTCTTGGACTTTTCATGAAAGTTTTAGGTCTATGTTTTAGCTTTCCATCCATATAAAGTAGACCTAAATCGGAGTTCTACCACTCCAGTTATGATCCAATAACCGAATGGTGTTCCGGTTTGGAATTGAACCAGCATCTCTTCTCTAAGTTTAGTCCTTTTTTTAGGTCTTCACTTTCAATGGTTAATCATATCAATCAATCCTTTAAATTGTAAGATATACCTACATTAAAAACAAGCATTTCCCATAAATTAAAGATATATTATATTATCAGACTTGTTATTATAAAATATGCTTTAGTTAGGGAATTTAATTATACTTTAGTGCAATACGATGATATAAAGCCTTAATGAGAATGCACTTTTAAGTACTAATCACCAACCATAAACAAACTTTTTTTCTTATTAAAGGGGATCGCCAGAAGAGATCTTGGTTTATCCCAACCACAAACAGTCTTTAGTTCTGGTTAAAGGGGATCGCCAGAAGGATTTCAGGTTAGCCCAACCATAAAAAAACTTTGGTTCTGGTTAAAGGGGATCGCTAAAAGGGATCTCAGGTTAGCCCAACCGCACATAGAATTTAGCTTTGGTTAAAGGGAATCATCAGATGAGATTTTAGGTTGACCGAGCTACGCAAACTTTAATTCGGGTTAAAAGAAATCGCCAGATGAGATTTCAGGTTAACCCTAACAAAGACAAAATACAGAGGATCGCCAGATCGGGATCTCAGGATAACCAAGCTGCACATAGTTTTGATTGTTATTTCCGGTTGAAGGGAATTGCTGTAAAAACAGACTTTCAGATCAACCAAGTTTTAAGATTAATTTTGGAAGATCAGTTTTGTTTATCTTTACAAAACTTACTATGCAAAGTCTTTGCTCCGTAAGTATTGTGAAGAGAGGGCATTTGTTGTAACTCATTTTTGGGTCCCCACAGAAAAAGAAATACGATATATATATATATCGAAGAAAACAAAAAAAAAAGAAAATAATAATAATAATAGGCAGTGAGGAGAGGATGCCAAAGCGCCTAGAAAATGACTAAAAAGTTGGTTGAGGAGATTTAAAAATACAAGAGTTGAAATTTTACAGTATATCATTGACTGATGAGAGCCTGACTGACAAAGAAAATTTAATTTGAGGAAGAAATGTCCAAAATCAAATGTTTATTGGACTCAATTAAATGTAGTAAAGGTTTAATTGAGTTTATGAAGAGTTTGATTGCAAGAAAAATGGATTTTGAAGTCAATTTGGGCTTTAATTGGAAGAAATTAAAGTTCTAGAGTCAAATTATAATTTTTGAGAGTTAGTTTGGTCAAATCATGAGCTTAATTACATAAATATTGAAGTTTGATGGCCAATTAAGGACTTAATTGAAGAAATTCAAAACCAATGACCAAACTGGAAAAGATGTGTAATTGAAAAGACTGAAATTCAACGAATCAAGGACTAAATTGAAGAAATTAAAAGTTCATTGATCAATTGAGGGTCCAATTGATAAATTCAAAATCAAGGACCAATTTGAAAAAATACGGCCAACTTTAGGGCCAGCGATTGAATTTGGTAAGGATGCAATTGAATTGATTTGAAAATCAAAATTGCAATTGAGGATTTGATTGAACAAATCATAAATTAAGGACTGATTTGGTTTTTGACATGTTTTTGGCGCCATTTTCTTTTAAATGAAACGGCGCATTTTGGATAAAAGGACTCCATTTCATCCACTGTTTTAAAAAAAGCCCTAAATGATGCCATTTTGAACGGCACTGTGGGTTTTCTTCTTCCCCTATTCTTCTTCCCTAAACACGCGAGGAAGGAGAAGAAGAAGCTTTTGTTCCCCTACTTTTCTCTTTTCCCTCTTTCTCTAAAAACCCCAAAAAGATGCCAACAAAAACCCCCTACTTGCCTAAGCTCTAACCCATGGCCTACCATGAGGTGAAAAATAGAAGGGGCGTGCCCCTCAAGCGGTTCTGGGGTGGCTGCATAGTGGCCGCCCAGTTCACCTTACCCCTTTGCCATGACTGGACAAGGGTAGTAGGCCTCTCTCCTATGTTTTTTGCCTATAAATATAAGGGAAGAGAGAGCGGAAGAGGAGGGCAGCAAAAGGAGGAGAAGAAAAAAAGAAAATAGAGAGAAAGAAAGAAAAAACAGAGAAGAAAAAAAAAGAGAGGAGAAGCACAAAGATAGAGGAGAGAACTGAGAGAGTGAAAACAGGAAAAAAAAACAAGAAGAAGAAGGAGAAGACGCAGGGACTGGTGTCTTTACACAGAAAAAGATGAAGCATTGTAGCAGCCGCCACCAAGCTTCCCAGCCATCGCCACCACAAACGATAACAAACACGCATCTTCACTCTAGGTAATCTTCTCTCCTTCTCTGATCTGTCTTCCTTATTTTTGCCAGATAGATACATTATATACCTGAGAGTGGACAATCGTCGCAACGCCATACACGTGCGACACTTCTAGTGGCGAAAAATGATGCCACTAGTGGGGTCGTCCAAGGCCTGGGTTGATCTCAGGCCCAATGTTAAGGTTTTTTTTTTTTATTGTGAGAGGGTTTTATTTTTAAGGCCAAGTGAAATGTGAGGGCGATGTTTGATAATGAGAGTGGTCGACTAGTCGTGGCATGTTAAGAGTTGTTATTAGTGAGGAAGTCATTATATATTCTGTTGTAAGGAGGAGCTGTTGACAATTGAAAATAATTGTTGGAATGGTGGAAAAGAGAAGACAAGACAACTAGTGTGTTGGTTGAAGGCTGAAGCCGTGGGGGAAAGACGTGGTGGTTGAAGATTATTGTGGAAGTAGTGAAAGTAATTTTTTTTAAGTGTTTTATTCTTAAAAATGAGGTTGAAGATGATGGGTGAAAGGTTGGTCAAAGTGACAGGGTTGTGTTGTTAGTTCATAGAAAAAGGTCATTGGCAACAGCTGCTATTGTGGTATTTGATGATGTTGATGGGTCGTTCAAAAGCTACTAGAGTAGGGGGAGCAGTTGAGTTTGGAACATAAGGGAGAGGGAAAATCATGAGGGATGTTAATGACTTTTAATAGTGTTGGTTCACGGTGGCTGGGAGAAGGAAAAAGATAATGTTAATGGCGTGTTTTTATTTTTAAAAGATAAAAAGGGATAATAGTGAGGTGGTTTTTTGTTTTTGAAATGGGTCTCTGCTAGAAAGTGTGGGATGAAGCATAAAATGGGTTTTGTGAGGATTGGTTTAAGATGAATTCTCCACTGTAAAGGTAGTGGCGCTGAGTGGTAAAGATGGGGTCTATGGTTTTTTTTGTCTTTTAGGAGAGTGTGTGAGCTAGTAGGTGTGAGAGTGTTTTGGTGTGTATGTGTGTGATTTTTTTTCTCTAACTAATCCCCACCTCCTTTATTTATAGTTGTACAACCACTTATTTATAGGTAAAATAAAGTCATTTTCCTCCCAATTACTTGGTCCCTCATTTTTCTTCCTTTGTATTTTTTGTTCTCTTATCTAATTTTTTTTTATTTTTCATATATTTTTGTATTTTGATATTTAAAAAAAAAAACAATGTCAATATCGACTCAATAAAATTGATCAATGATTTTAAAATGAGTGCGTTAAGAACTAAATGAGTCAAAAGTAAATTTTTGAATTTGTTAGTTTTTTGAAAAGATACTGAAAATGTCAAAAATGACGCAAATACATCAAAAATATTTTTTTTAGATTTTTGTCATTTTTTTCTATTTTTATGAATTTTTTTTTTATTGGAAACAAGTAAGAAAAAGAAGGCAAACAAATTGATTATGACAAATATCAAAACTTTTCTTACAAAACACCAAGCAATAAAAGCTATTGTTTCTTCATTAGCTTTCCCAACACCTCTAAATTTCTACTTCTTTTGTTTAGGTAGGACTTTTGTTCTTAGATTAGCTTGGCATTAGTATTGTTGATTCACTACTGTTATTGCAATTGTTTAGCTGCCACTATTGTTATTTAACATTGCATTTGCCTTACTTCTCTATGCAAATTACATATTTAATTTTTACCCCACTTTTCTTTAATTTGTGTTTTACTTTTATGTATGCTCAAACCTTATTGCTTTTCTTAGTCACATGTGACAATCTTATTATGTTAAACGTTGTTAATGAATTAAGATGCATCCCACAGCAAAAAGCGAGACACTTATTTAGTATAACAATAAATTTTGTCTTTTTAAATGTCCAAATATAAATCACCTAAAGCAATTACATTCCATACAATACATCTATTAACAAATGTAAATGTGCCTAAATCATTGTAGTTACATTCAAAAAACAATATTCATTAAAATAGTATTTTGTTTTTTTAATTTTTTTTTTCAATTTCACCTTTCAACCTAATTTTTTTTTATTTAGTTAATATTAGGTTGTTTAGAGAATTATACTTTGTAATTTTATTTTATTTTATGTTGGATTATTATCAATCTCATGGATTTAATTTTTTTTTTCTCGATTTCAATATTCAATTTTAGATATATTGAAATTGGAGTTTTATAAAAAAAAATTATTTGCTTTCTATGAATTTTCATGATTTCATGACATAAGTCAAAGGTTTAACGGGTTTACCAGACTTGGGTTATTTTTTTGGGTCACTTTTTCTAATTAACTTTTTTTATTTAATCCTTCAATCTTGGTTTAGTTGGAAATTAAGCTTTGTAATTTTTCTTAATTTACATTATATGGGATTATCTCAGTCTCATGACCTAGGTTAGGGATTTGACTGGTTGATCCGGGTTGACTCAATTCATTTATGGTGCTTTTTATAATTGCATATATTTTTTTAGCTATTTTAGGCTATTAACAAAGAAAGTTAAGAAAAATTATCGAAATAACATAGCTAAAAAATGTTTTAGTAAAATAACACAATTTGGGGTTGTCATGGTTTTGAAATGTAACATTTAATTGATATCGTGCTTCCTAATCGTGACTTCTTGATATGTTTCACTTGGACTTAGTGAGATCAGTTAAATGTCACATTTCAAAACTATAACTTCATTAATAACAACATCCAACGAAATGACTAAAAGTTCTATTAGCCAAATCCCCCTACATTCTATATTCTTGTGAGATTTATGGTGAATTACATCCTATTTTCATGTCTTATGAATTTAGGTTGAATTGCATAACTACTCTAATTCTAGTGGTTATTAAGTTTATTAATCCTACAATTAATATGGTTCATGACAACAATAAATCCAATAACATAAAAATTATAACATAATTTTTTTTATTAAAGACATTATCCAATTTTAATAAAATTTTAACAAATCATATACTTCTTCTTTGTAATCACAGGATACATCTCTATACATATCTCATTTCTTTGTGCATCTTACTGTGATAAAAAAGTTTCATGATAGCTTAACTAGTCGTAATTATCATTTTCCCCTTATGATTTATGGCATGAAATGCATCACTCGTATCGATATTGACTGGAATGTATTTTTGTAGTCGAACCGTTGTTTTACCTGATCTATGCAATGTAGCTTAACCATCTAAAAAATATTAATGGGACCATCAATGCCCATCTCGTTAGTAAAAACAACAGGAGCAACAACCAATTTATCATCTCATGTGGAGTCCACATGACCTCCATATAAGTGTCAGAAACAATAGTAAGAACTAAAGTGTAATCCTCATAATCTGAACAATTATGATTGGCTTTCTCAAAATTTAGGGCCAGCCCATATAGAGATACTCTCAAAATTATAATTGTTATTAAAGAAACAAGTTATTTTTTTCATGTTTCCTATAAACAATTAAAATGGAAATGGAAATTTTAAAATTCATTCATACTTATTGAAATAGCAAACATTCCCAATCTATTTTTTTCTCCTCCATACAAGCAGCGCATATATATTTGTACAAGCATTTCGATACAACAAAACCCCTAATTAGTACTTAAAAGTGCATTCTCATTAAACCTTTATATCATCATATTGCACTTAAAGTATTATTAAATTCACTAATATAAGCATGTTTTATAATAATAAGTCTGATAATATAAAATAGCTTTAATTTATGGCAAATGCTCATTTTAAATGCAGGCAAATCTTACAATTCAAATGATTGATTGATGTGATTTAATTATTAAAAATAAAAAGACAAAGAAAAGCCTAGGTTAGAGAAAAGATGGTGGATCAAACTGGAACATTATTCAGTTATTTGTTCATATCTGGAGTTGTGGACCTTGGATTAATGTTTGGTTTATTGTTATGGCAATTTAAGACGTAGGTCTACAACTTTCATGAAGAGTTGAAGACTCAAGTCTGCCGTTTTTAAATTCAAAGCTTGGCTACAAAAGAGAAGTCAGAATCTGTCCTAAAATACAACCAAAACACTACTCAGAAGTTTACCCATAGATGGAGTTCTAGAAAGCTAAATGACGCCCAATTTGATGGGTGAAAAGATAAGACAATTTAAAATAATGTTCATAAGGATCACCTGCTTCAATTCTGATGTTTGCAATGACATTTCATCTAAACAAAAGCTTGAGAGCTATCCACCATGTCCACCAGAAGCATTACTTGGTATTTTAGCCATATCTCAAGCTGTAGTGATCCAAATGTTCTGAAATGTTGTAGGTGGAAAGAGAAGATGATTGCCAACAACTTTTATAAAGAACACTTTGTTAAATTCTGATTGCATCAGTGTCATTTCATCCGGCCAAAATGTTTGAGTACTATTATTCACGAAGTCCACTAAATCAATAGTTGGCCACTACATCAATAATCAATTATCAAATGAATAGTTCAGAATTTTAGCTTATAAAAAAAGGTATTTACCGTTTATTTATGCATCTTGATCTGAAAACTGAGATGCCTAAATGAATGAAAAATACTTCCTTTTATAGGCTAAAATTCAAAACTATTCATTTAGTAATTGATTATTGATGTAGTGGCCATTGATTTAATGGACTTGGTGGACAGCAGCACTCGAGCATTTTCGTTGGATGAAATGACATTGATGCAATCACAATTTGGCAAAGTTTTCTTCATGAAAGTTGTTGGCAATCATCTTCGCTTTCCACCCACAACATTTCAGAGCATTTGCATCAATACAGCTTGAGATATGGCTAAAATACTAAGTAGTGCTTCTGGTGGACATGGTGGATAGCCCTCTAGCTCTTGTCTAGATGAAATGTCATTGGTAGCATTAGAATTGGAGCAGGTGATCCCATGAAAGTTATTGTAAATTATTTTAGCTTTTCACCCACCAAATTTGATGTTATTTGGATTTCTAAAATTCCATCTATGAATAAACTTCTGAGCAGTGTTTGGGCTAGATTTCATGACAAATTCTGACTTCTCTTTTGTGGCCAAGCTTTGAATTTGAAAACGATATATTTGGGTCTTCCACTCTTCATGAAAGTTGTAGGCCTATTTCTTAACTTTCCAGAACAATAAATTATACATCAATCTAAGGTACACAACTTCAGATATGATCAAATGACTGAATGATGATCTAGTTTGATCCAGCATCTTTTCTCTAACCTTAGCCCTTCCTTTGTTCTTTTATTTTCAATAGTTAATCACATCAATCAATCCTTTGAATTGTAAGATTTTCCTACATTTAAAATGAGCATTTACCATAAATTAAAGCTATCTTATATTATCAGACTTATTATAAAACATGCTTAAATTAGGGAATTTAATGATACTTAAGTATAACATGATGATATAAAGTCTTAATAAAAATGTACTTTTAAGTACTAATCACACCCCCCCTTACCAGCTTATTACTAGTCACTAGTAATTAAAGCGTTAAAGTAGAAAAACTATTTACAAAATCCAAAAAGCAAGGCATTCATCATTTAACTTCTATTAATATATCCAAATAAACAAACTCTCATTAAATTTATATATCTACTTCATACTTCTCAATCAAGATATTAATAAACCTTCATTTTGTGCTCAATATATCAAAATAAAGCTATGAGGCTTTTCTTGGAAGAAAACACAATTTTGTTCTAATGTGTTTATAAGGTTAACTTCCTTGGGTTGAGATCATTATCTCTTTCTTTTATATAGACACACACACACACACACACATATATAACTTAAAACGCAATGCATCTTTAACTCATGTAACGAGCTTTAGGCTAATGACTCCCAGACCAGTTAGTCATAGGGTATTAGGTGTTGAAACACCCCTACGAGCTTAGTAACTCAGGTTGCAGATACCAAAATATAGATAGTGCAATGTTTGATTCCCTTAAACTTTTCTCCTCAACTCATGTAACAAGCACTACGCCAATAGCTCCCAAGTTAGTTGACTTTAGGGTATTAAGTGTTAAAATACCCCTTTGGGTTTAATTGCTCAGGTTAGGAAGGCTACGAAACCAAACTTATCTACATTTTTATTTATTTATTTTATTATATTTATTATCTTTTTTTTGTTTTTTTTTGTTGTTTTTTTTAGAAAATTATATATTTTCCCTTTCCCTTAGTTGCTATCTTTAACAAAAGAACATAAATAATGTAATAATCCAATGTGCAACTCATAATCATATATTAACGTGTGTGAAAATGAAGGTTTATGAATACTTCTTAAATGAGTATATGAGCAGAATCAATTGATAACAATGCGCGAGTTTGTAAACCTGAATATTTCAAGAAGTGTTATGATAGACCTTGTTATGAATGTTTACTAAGATGCGTCTCAAGAATTAATACTCCTTACTCTGCCATCTTAATAATAACAAATCTGTCAAATGGTTTTAATAACAAAAACAATTATTATTGTTTTTGTTTTTTTTTTGTTTTTTTAATTTAACTACCATATCCCCCCAACCAAAACAAGACAATGTCCTCAATGTTTTAAGATAGAAAGGTAGAGTATGAAAGATATCACCTGAAGCAGGGACTACAGACAAACCTGAAACACACTTAAACAAAAATAAAAAATAACAAAACAAGGAAAAAATTATGCTATTAATAAAACCAAAAAACACAAGTTTTTACAAGCTAAGGCTCAAATCCAATCTAAGCTTTTTACAGTTTTTCCTGGTTGACCAGTCTATTCGACTCATGGAGAAATCAATTAATGGGCTGAAAGATTGCAGTTGATCAATCAGTTGTTAAGCAGTAGCAGCAGAGATTATGATTTGTCATGTCGAAGATGTAAAAAAATTTTGTTCCACAGCATGATCAAGAAAAGACAACAAATTATCATAAAAACCATTAACATTTAACAAACCTATAGGTTTCTGGGGAATGTTCAGTACACAACCAAGATGATTTATTGATTCTAAAAACTCTTTCTTTTCCATGACTGAATCCACCAAAAACACAAATATTTTTTATTTGATGTCCTGAGGAATCTATCATTTCTTCACACTTTTATATCTGTTAAATGTATGGGTTAAGCAGAAATGAAGGGAAGGAAGTGAAGATTCTACAAATGAGAAATTAAAAATGCAATCATACCACCTATATGTAGGTCAGCTGAAGTCACCTTTTTTTTAGCATGTATATGTACAAGTAGTTGTGATTGTGGCTCACATCTTCCCTTGGTTTTACATCCAAAAACGGCTTAAACGCCCTCTATGGGTCGAGGATAGGCTTCCTATCTAGTTTTCTTAAAAACTAGCAAAAAGAGTCTTTTTTAGTCAAATTCCCAAAACTATGATGAGCATGTTCTTTATGAAATTGGAGTCATAAATCATAAATTGCACGATATACATCTCCACTAGGGTGCATCTCAAGAGTTAATAAAAGGTTATCTAAAGACTCCTTACTCGTGTAATCCTTAAAGAATTGTATTTTATCTTCACAGTTTACACATATCATTCCTAAAGAACGACATTTTGCATTACAAGTCCATCTATCACATCTATGACAGACTTTCAGTTGTTTTACACGACGTTTCTTTGCAAAAGTATTTTACATGTCCCAGACATATATGAAATAAAAGAATTAGAAGACTCACTTGATAATTGGACTTTTGCTTCAATTAGCCTGCGAATATCTTCACGAAATTCTATGATTCATTAACAATCTCAATCTTTCACACCTAGCACGGTAAATTTTTGTAATCGCATTTTGAAACAAAGCAGGAAAATACCTTTTCAATTTTTCGAGAGTGATGTCCATTTTTCAAATGAGAAATGGAGAAGAGATGCAGAGAAAAGAAAATGAGCAAGGAATTGAACAAATATATACACAGATATCAGTTATCATGGGAAACTGAAAGAACCGACTTAAGAGTCATAGAGTACCGTTATGCGCCATTTGACCGGGGTTAGAGAAAGACTAGCAAAACAAAAGTCACATAAAAAACAAACATAAAAACAATATGAGAAAAACAAAATAATCAATCTTTATAAACAGCATCACCCAAACTAATGGACTCATCTTTAGTAGGAAAATTATTAATGTCAATTTTAAAACGATGTCCATTTACCTTAAAGACATTGTCATTCTTTGGATTCTCAATATCAAATGCCCCATAAAAATACACATGTTTCACAAGAAATAGACCACTCCATCTTGACCTTAGCTTTCCGAGAAATAAGTGGAGTCAAGAATTTTAAAACAAAACTTTTTGACCAACATCAAATGTTTTTCTCAAGATTCTCTTGTCATGAAACTTTTTTATTCTTGCTTTATGAATTTTTTAATTCTCATAAGCATCATTTCTTTTTTTTTTCTTGCTCATTTATTTGTAACTTACTCAGCTGGCAAGCATCATCAAGTTTTGAATTGAAAGTTTTAATAGCCCAATAAGCTTTATGTTCAAGTTCCACAGGCAAGTGACAAGGTTTTGCATAAACCAACTTATAAGGTGACATACCTAATGATGTTTTAAAAGCAGTTTGATAAGCTCAAAGTGCATCATTAAGTCTTGAAGACCAGTCCTTCCGATTATGGTTCACTGTTTTTTCCAAGATTTGTTTGATCTCCCTATTAGCAAGTTCTACTTGTCCACTTGTCTGAGAGTGCTAAGAGGTGGCAACTTTATGTGTGATTCTATATTTCTTCATTAAAGACTCAAATGGCTAGTTGCAAAATGTATTCCCCTGTCACTTATCATGACTTGAGGGATTCCAAATCGACTCAAAATATTTTCTTT
>Ga0325411_1002343_pt1 | contig 21396 bp, 6 predicted proteins | sample PopdelMetagenome_13_FD_206181 | JGI IMG/M metagenome (GOLD analysis project Ga0325411, IMG submission 206181) | Populus deltoides microbial communities from Bellville, Georgia, United States - Xylem-PdIQD-R4 | ecosystem: Host-associated > Plants > Phyllosphere > Stem > Wood/Secondary xylem...
ATCATTGTTTTCTAGTTACCTTGCAGAGAAAATCTAAAATGTCTAATTAGAATCGCAGTTGAAACCATATTTCATTGCGTTTAAAAAGTGTGATTAATTTAAAAAAAATATTAAATTAATTTTTTTAGTATTTTTTATTATCTTTTTATACTAATATTAAAAATAAAAAAATATTCTAATCTAATTACAAAGTGAAAAATAATTTTCAAAAAAATATCTGATAATAAAAGCTATTGCACTGGCAATACAGCTCTAACTAAGCATCAGATAGTACAGTGCTATAAATACTCTGCTTGTCTTTTGTCCATGCTGAAGTTTATAATGCTGATTTAAATGCTTCAGGTCTTTGACAGTTTGTTGTGTCGCATTAAGATTTCATATCACTTGATTTGACGTGAAAGAGAGGAGAATAAAAGCGAGAAGACTTCAAAGCGCCATATGAACAATCTTATAATTATGCAGCGTCCACTGTAACAGCAAGAAGACAGAAGAACATCTATCCATGGATCTAAATGTGTGTACCGATCCATGAACATGCGTGAGCCCAGCATCCATGCATGTGAAAGCATATGCGATGGAAGAAGCGCAGCAGCAGCTGTCAGTCTTACCAGGGAGTCATCAACCTCAAACAGCAAGACCCTCTGCAGTTCCTTTGACTTGTGGCCGACTGTATTTATTGCAGTTGAATTGAGGAAAATTTTAGAGAACTTCTAGGAGGGAAGAAATCAATGATATTAGTTATTAGTTATTTTTCGAGTATATTTTAAAGAAAAAAATAGATATAATTAAAAAAAAACCTATGAGTTAAAATATTTTTATTATATTTAGTGTACTATATATAAATTTTACTTTCTATCTTTTATTTGTGTAAACTTTTTTAAATAAATTTATAAAATAACTAATAAAATATCATTAATTACTCCATAAAATTGCTGTTAAATAGACTTTACACGCCCCATTAGTTAACAAGAATTAACAACAAGTAATTCTTGCCTTTTTCTTATTTTATGGTTCCTACTTCCTGGTTAGGTGAGAAACGTGTCATTCACGGGTCTCAGACTCTCAGATGCCCGAACTTTCAATGCCATGCTATCTGGAAACTCTTAAATTTGCGTGTAAGAGAGCAACGGAAAAAACTGAAACCCACGAAGCTAGTCGTCTCTGCCAGCCCATGCAAATAGCAAGAAAAATGGAGTTTTTTCCTTTCCTTTTCTTTTACCTTCTTCCACCTTTTGATTCTGTAGCGCCATGTCCGGTTGTTCAACACTTGCGCTCCATTGAATCTTGTGATCGAAAAACAATTCCATCCTCTGTCGATAATTCCCGCCAGCATGCATCTTTCGTCCAATATATCTTTGAAATTTGAAATTTTACCCATGAAATGTACACATATCGCATTAATTCTTGCCTGGGAATGCCATGCATGCGGATGCCATAAATTGTAATGTATTTATGCAAAGCCTCATTGTATTAGTCTGGCACTGTTGAATCGAAGGCTTACGAAGCAAACTGTTATGTGGGTGATTTTGAGGCTGAGGCTGAGCTTAAGTATTTGATTTATTTCATCCTAGATATCATCGTTTGAGAGGGATCGTTCTCTTGGCAAAGATGAACAAAAATAAATGTATAGTTTTTTTTTTTTTTTTTTTTGTTGGGGGGGGGGGGGGGGCCCCCCCGGTCCCCACACGCGCGCTCGCGTGCAAGTAAGCACATGTACGTTCAATTTAACATCCTGGATGCAAGATAAGGACCGGTGTGGTAGCCAGTTGTTGCAATATTGAGTTAGCTCTCTCTGCATTCACATCCCCCGCAGAGCTGAAGTTGGTGGAAGATAAGAGTTCGTATTTGTTAGCTAGACCACAAAACAAGTTTTATTTGGCTTTATTTATTGATTTGTATTTTTTGGTAATAAGATTTTGAGTAATATTTTGTATAGAAAAGGTCATGTCAATTTTTTTCTAAAATATAAATGTTATTACTTTTTTAATCCTTTAATTTGTATAGATTCTAAGTGAAAAGTTATTAGTGCATAATACAGAAAAGAGCACTGCTAATTCTTCTAGCAACGTATTTGATGATCAAAAGCTACTACACACGCTTGTTGAGCGCAATGTTGCTACTAAGAGGGGATGTCCTTTCTAAGCATGATATATACAATGTGAAGTATATTGCTCAATGGAGGCTCCATCACTTAATGTAAGTTTGTTTTCTTTTCCTACATGATTGAAAAATAAACAACGATGAATAATTTTTTTACTAATTGATTTTAATAAACGAATGAAATTTCAGATTACAAATGTATATGATACTAGCACAATAACATCGGTGATGATATTGTCGATGGAAATGTCACTGTTTCATTAGAGTCAAGTTCCCAAAAAAAAATTATATTATTTTTTAATGAATTAATTCTTTTATAAATTTGATGTGCAAGGAAGATTTTTACTGGGACAGGGCTTATAACATTGTTGCAAGAAGAGTTTGGGAGAATGACAGCGCAACAACATAAGATTTAATTAAATTTTTTATATTTTTTTATTTCAATGTTAAAATTTTGTTTGGGTAAGCTTATATCTAGCACGTGATGTTTAGGAGTTTCATGCAGCGGTCGCAATCCGGTGTGAAGAACCAGAATAAGAAGATTCATGATTCAATTACCACGTACACTAGCAAATCCATTCTGTTTGTTTCACATACGAAGCGAATTGTAAAACTCTTTTTTATTACATCTATTTTTTTAAAATTATTGTTTTATGTGAAAATGTTTAACTAGCAACAATTTCATTTTATAGGCTACAACTCTTGAATGCAAACCAAAATTGATGGAGCTTTTTATAGAAACTCACATGCAAAATGATGACCGTTTTAAATGGGTGCAACAACTTGTGAATATTTGAATTCAAAAGTTCGTGGTAAGTTTGATTTTAACAAAAAAAAATTAAGTTTTTATTTTTTAAAAATTAGATGTCTAGTTTCTTTTTAGGAAACATATACTACTCGATTATAGGAGAGATACATAGACAATTCTTCGACCCATCCAGAAATCAATCTGGATATGTGGTTGAAGGTTGGATTGTCTGGTGGACCCGATAGAAATAAGATTTACAGTATCTCAAACACCATAGCTGAGGATTTGCAGATGGGTTATAGTGTATCGACCGTTGGTTCTTCATAATCAGGTTCAAGCTCTCAATCTTTGGAGTTTCAGGCGATTGTACAATAACAAGTTCGAGCTTAGACAATCCGGCTACTGAGACACGACAACTTAATAGTGAGACAACTAAACTTAGAAGATTGTACTTGCAACTGTTGTCAAACATGGGTGGTAAATATGGTCCACCTAATTGCCCCCTAATCCTAGAAAGGATCCGCCTCATCCTCATTCAGCTCTTGTCCCCTAGATGAATCGTATTCAAACTAATAATTTTTAAACTTGTAATAAATATTTTATTTTGTTTTTTATTTTAGTTTTATTTATTTGAATTTTTTTCTAGTCTATTTATTTGATTTAAAAAAAATAGTTTAAAACAAATTACTGAGGGAATTACCAACTGAGTAAATCCTCAAAGAGTTAGAGAGTTGAAAAAAATCACATGAAATGTCACTGAAAATAGGTAAATCATCAATGAGTTTAGTCCATTGATAATATGAAAATAAATCACCGATGTGATTACAAATGGTTTTTTATGTCGGTGATATGCCATACTCAGAGATGATATTATTAATGAAATGATGCCAATATTTTTGTTTTTGTCTGGCACGCTTTTGCTGTCTATAAATCCATCAGTGATTTTATTACCGACAGAATGATCAACATAATAAAAATCATAAATAATAAGTTTCCCGACGAACAGTAACCATCCATGATTTCGTCGGTAAAATTATTTCTGACAGAATCAATATCTAAATACAAGATAATCCGTCAGTGATATGCAAAATTCAAGTAGTGTTTACTCTTTATACAAATTTAATTATTAATCATATCAAATTTATTATCAATATTCTTTTTTTTGTGTGATCTAAGTTTTATTCAAAATCAAAATTGACATGTGAATATTAGTACAATGTTATGTTTAGAACTATATAGATAATGAAAATATAATGTTTATATTTAAGTTGTGCTTTGACTCCATCGAGCTAAGTTTCTGGGCTGTAGAATACAGGTGAAAACTGTGCTTTAGCAAATAGAGTATAGCTTATTATCCCTTCACAATTATTTCTTTCATCACGAAATTTAGTGCTCATACATTTCCATATATATATATATATATATATATATATATATATATATATATATATATATATATATATATAGATTCATTCATTCTTCGTAATTTACATATCTTCTTATATAAATTTGTTTTGTACCTAGCAATCACAATGGAGTCATGCAAATTCATTGTATTTTAATTTCATTATATCTTTTTTTTCTTATATCTGCAGAGAATTTCCCCATTACAGTAAATATTAATCTTGAATCCTTCTTGTTTAACTCTTACATTTTAAAAGCAAAAACAAAAAATTCATACATTTTTCTTCTCCTTTTCGCAGTAAATGTATTATATATATAGAAAACATGATTGTCAATTCTAAGAGGTATAGTTTAATTGGTCAGGTTCTAGATCACCAGTTTAAATTTTACAAATTTCAAGATTATTAATGAATATATAAAATTAATTGAGATATATATAAATTAGTTCAGATTGCTATATTAATTAAAAAAAAAAAAAACACATGGCTGTCAACGATGCGCCATTTTTTCTCATCAGCCAAACAAACGATAATATAGTGAGGGTAAATACTACTACAAGAAAGAAATTAGAGGGGAGGAGAGGGTCAATACTCAAAGATGTCATGGATCGTCGTACAGAGCAGGTGCAGTCATTGTCCAAATGCCATTAGTTCTCTCTTTCCCCATAAATTTTCTCTGTCAATAATCCACCATTAATGCTCTCCCTTTCATCTTCACTGGAATCCCCTCTCTCTTTCTCTTTCCTGTTTTGCTCAATAAAAAATGTACGTGAAAAATAAGAAAAGAAAACCCTATAATTTCTGGTTGAATGATGCTACGAGGCCTCCCTCAAATGGGACAATACCTGTAATTATCGTGCATAAATACTTACACTGCATATACGTACATTTATTGCATTGCCAGCTTGAAACTTGCCGATGAACCTTTATTGCACAATCCACAATAAAGTATAGCTTTCGATTTCCATGATGATATCCCAAAATCTCGGTATGCTCATAAAAATAATTATTTAGTATTTAAATGGTTATTAATCTTGAAACTTAACATTTTAATAAGATATTGTAATAAATAAATAAATAATAATTTTAAATTTTAAAAACAAGGATATTTATTTTTGTTTTAATACGATAAATATTTTAAAAGTTAAGATATAAATACTTAAATTATAAAAATTATAAACTCTTTAAATTTAAATCTAAATATATTGAGTCTAACAAATTATCAGATTTATGTTGCTTTTAGTTCAGTACATGATTGAGTCTAGATATATTAGATTTAGTAACTTGTGAAACGCATATAATTTGAATTTGAAAACTTATTAGACTTGTGTTAATTGAAACTTAATTATAAATCCAAGTATACTCATCAAAATTATGTTAACTTGAACTCAATATATATGAAACTCATATTATCCTGAGCTGAATACATATCTAAATTTAAGTAAATTAGATCTGGCAGCTCCCTGTGCCCAAGTTTACACGCTCAACATGTTACTTAATCAAAGCATGATAGATATGAAAGCTTTCAAAATTCAGGTTAAATGGAGTTATCACGAGTTTAAATTTTTTATCAGAGCATAAAAAAAATATGGAGTAAAAAATAATAACCACCACCTTGAATTATATTACTCTAGCATTTAATTTATAGCCTCTCTCTCTATATATATATAAAGCTTTTCAGTTTTCTCTTTGAAAAAGCTTGTCTCCGAGTGAACTTTAGAGGCACTTGCTTTTCCTCTTGTTTTTTTTTTTTTTTTGTATTTTTTATCTTTCACGGTAAATTAGAAGTGGGTTTACTTTTGTTGGAAATTGTTGTTGAGGTGATAAAAAGTGAAGGATTGATCGAGGAGATGGGGAGGACACCTTGTTGTGATAAGAACGGTTTGAAGAAAGGGGCATGGACACCTGAAGAAGATGAGCTTCTTGTTAGTTACATCAAGAAGAATGGGCATGGTAGCTGGCGCTCTCTCCCTAAGCTTGCAGGTATAAACTAAAGCCACGGCTTTCTTTAGGTTTTCGAACTAAAGTTGCGTTGATCTTATTTTGTTTCTTTCATGGAGTTATATGTCACCAGCTTGGAAAGTGCTGAAAATGTTTTGCGTTTGTTGGGTCACTAGAATATTTGTTGGACTTGGATAGTATCATTATGGTATTGCAAAATGCTTTGAATATTAAAGAGGTTGAAAGCTACTTCACAGTATTGTGTTCTTTCCTGTTGAATGGATGTTGCTGGATGTTCACACTACTTCACATGACTGTTTCCTACTCAAGCTAAAATTTTCTTGATACTTTTTTGTTCTTTTCTTTTTAATGTCTTGATCTTCACTATCAAGTCCCTTGATTATAGTTGTACGAAATTGACCTGAATGCTACAACGTTTTCAGTGGTACTGTTGATAGGAAACATGCTCTCTTCCAAAAGGAGATTGGCCTTTCAGAAATCTTCTTTCTTTCTTGTAAAGTTAATTTTCTGTGCTTGAATTTCTTGAAACAGATCTGCAAAAATAGGAAGTCCCTTGCAACTAATTTGTTTGTTTTGCAGGTCTTCTTCGCTGTGGAAAGAGTTGCAGGCTTAGATGGACAAACTATCTTCGGCCTGATATTAAACGGCATCCTTTTACTCTCGAGGAGGAGAAGCTTGTCATTCAGCTTCATGGCATTCTTGGAAACAGGTATTTTCTTGATATATGAAAATTGAGAATACTGCAAGTACTTCGCAAAGTTGCTGGACCAAAGTGTCTTAAATTGATCGATTTCTTTTAAAGAATCATTACGATTGTGACTTAATATTGTGCATGTACAATTGCAATTCTGGGCTTGCCAATTATCTAAATATAGCTAGACTACATCCTTCGAACTCCTGCAAGCTTTTTTCAGCTGATTTCCCCCTTATAGTTGTATGCATATACAAACTAGGATGAGCAAACCATCCTCACAACCAGCCTCTTTTTGTGTTCTAAATTTCCATTGAACCACTAGAATTTGAAAGCAAACTTGGACGTAAAGTTACATTGGTGAGCACTAATTTTGGAAATAAAATGGCCATAATTATTTCAGAAAGGAAACACTTGACAATTTTGTGTGGTGACAACACCAAGAAGTTTGTAATTGTTTGCGGCAAGTGTTATCAATTCAACTGTGTCAAACTGCATTTGGAATGGGAAAATAGGATTTGGTTGCTTATATGCGATATAGAACCCCGTGCAGTTTGTAATTAACTCTTCCGAGTGCTGCATCAATGACTTTTTTAGGTGGGCGGCCATCGCTTCTCAACTACCAGGCAGAACAGATAACGAGATCAAGAACTTGTGGAATACCCACCTGAAGAAGCGCCTTCTTTGCTTGGGACTTGATCCCCAAACTCATGAGCCCTTTACGTCCCGTGGACCAGCCAGTAAAGGACCTGCATCCCCAGCTACTCGCCATATGACGCAATGGGAGAGTGCTCGGCTTGAAGCTGAGGCACGCCTTTCAAGGGAGTCATCACTCTTCCTTCCACCGATACCGGGAAAAATTGATTGTGATTATTTCCTGCGCATATGGAACTCTGAAGTTGGAGAATCTTTTCGAAGGATCAACATGGGAGGTGCTAAGACTACCTGCCCAAGTCCGGTTTCTCAGGCTTCTTCATCGACAAAATGTGGATCAATTTCAGCTATCACAGCAGATATTAGCCCCAACTTAGCAGGGTCCTCTGCTGCCGCAAGCAATCAAAATGAAGATATGGAGTGCAAGAGCTGTAGATCCGATGCAGAAGATGTGATGGCTGGGCCTGATTCATCAAGTTCAGCTGAATCGGAGGATTCGACAGACTCCACATTACAACTTCTGCTGGATTTCCCCATTAACAACGACATGAGCTTCCTAGAAGGAAATATAGACAGCTATGCCACCTCATCTGGAATGTTGACTGGAACCTCCATGATACCCCCCTTGTGAAGCATGCATGAAAATGTTGCTCTGTATAATGAATCTTCTTTTGCTGGGATTTTGACATGCTCTTCTTCTTTTTTCTTTTTTTTTTGCACTACAAGCTGTGAAACTAGTGTACGAGCACAGAAACTCATGAGCTAAGCTGACGGCAGTTGTGGGTAGTTTTTCAGCCTACAGTTAGCGTTTTTTTATTTACTAGTACCCTGGTGATTATATATAGAAGACACGTATCCTTTGCGACCTAAACTTCCAGGTTTAGCCTCGCATGTATGCTATTTATGTAATGCTAAAATAGTCTCACTGGGATCATTGATTCTACTTGTTCATTAGAATTCTGTCCGCACCATATGAACTTTTGATCATGTTTTGTGAGGCGATTTTTGGATTTGATAAGATTCAGTTGGGTGGAAACTTTTCTATTTAGGCAATCAGCAGTAGATGCTAGCCTGTTATACTGCCTGAGCAATATGGTAGATTAGCAGTCAGCTTCCGAATGGGAACAACACTGCTGAAGGACTAAACAGTTCATTGCGATTTTGTATACCTAGTTATTACATGTTTCTGAAACCACCTTAGTAAATCAATAATTGCTTCTTGTCACCAAACATTAAAATTTTCTTATCGTGACTTCTCATCGGTCATTAGCTTTCGTAAGATCGAAAAATAGAAAAAGCAAGTGATGTTGCAACAAGACAACTTCATGCCAACTTTACAAACATGTTAAAACTTGTTTCTCATAGATCAAATATTGTATTCCTGTACATAAACACACTGAATATTTAAATTTGCTGATGTTTTATGAAATAAGACATAAAACTATGTGGAAAAAAACAAACATGAAAAGCATTAAGATGAAAAAAGGAATTACAAACACTATATGCAGAGGACGACTGATGATTCAACTTGCTGCTTGCATGCTAGGCTCCTAAAGTTGCTGCTTCAGAAGCAACCAAGAAGCTTCTTCGGGGTTTGCCCAGTAGCACGATATTTCGCTGCCATCTCCTCTGCTTTTAAGAATTCTTCGCCACGTTTGGCTTCAACCATGGCCCTCTTTTCTTCAGCATCTTTATGAATCAAAGCAACCTTGTTTTTCATTTTCTCTGCGTATTCTGCCTTTTGTTTCTCCAATTTTTCCTGTCAGTTCTTTGTTTTGTCACTCTCCAATCCGAAATGCTAAAAGAACTATACTATAAGCATAAGGAAAGTAATCTCTACAGTTTGTTAATTTTAAAGTCTGTCATCCTGAGATTGTTACAAGGACATTATAATTGAGGGGGAGAGCTTCAGTCACTTGGAACACTAAGAATACTGATTGGATCTACCAGAGAGGATTAAATTATTGATGCACCTGACTGTGAAAAGAATTTCAGAAATGAACAAAGAACCAGGATTACAAGAGTTCAATTACCTCCATCTTTCTTAGTGTGGCTTCCAGAGCTGCCTTTTTGCTGTTCTCCCATGCAACAACAGCAGAGAGCTTTTTCTGAGACCTGTTAATCAGTTATAGCCCATTGCAAATTGTCAGCAATTACATTCCTTCAGATCATATTATTATCGGAAAGAGAGTTATAGGACACCTCGCAGTTTATCGCATCAGATAGATGTGATTAATTTCTCAATGCACAAGTTCAGTTTCAATTCTTCAACTTTCAATATTCTGAGGTCAAGTAGAGGACCTATTCCTGTTATGCATAGAATGTGTATTTCTAAAGCCATGTTGGAATAGAAATAGAGATCTAAACGTTCTTATAAGAAGCTTACTTAATGGCTTAAATGAAGCATTAGAGAGGAAAACCCTACTCAGATGCACAGACCAAGAGAAACCCAATTTTTACCACCTTTTTTAAACACATTGCTAACAGATTTATTTGGATTATTATAGCAGCACCGCTGTACATTGAAAGCAAAAGGAGAGAAACAAGAAGACCTTACTTGTTTTCCGCTTTAGTTTTCTCGCTGTCTTCCCATGCCTTGATAAAGGACAGTCTCTTTTCTTTTTCAAGGTCAGCCAGAGCTATATCTGAAAACAAAAACAATAAAAGAATAAGTTAATTTTAATGAAACTTCTTAATCGTGGTCTGCCCAGGAAGTTAGCATGCGCACGCATACAGACTCAAAACAGCATTTACATGTACATAACATTAATCACTGAAGAGATTAGAGATTAGAGACAACATCACGTGAAGGTCTTAATGCGTGCAAGGAATTTCCAAAAAGATGACAACGGACTAAAACTGGACAGAATCCCTCGGCAAGTATAAGAAGATTCAAACAGAAATAGACTCGTTCATTTACAAAGAACATCCTACTGCTCCATTATTCTTTGTGGCTAACAAAAGGTACCTCTGTCAATTGATCCACCTGAAATCTTTTTCGGAGCAGGTTCTGTCTCTGCCAAAAAAAAGAAAAAATGAAAAAAATTAGAAGCAGCTAAAGAATTTATTATATGGATGGTAAAATTAGGTTGTTGAGGATGTGATTCATAGAGAAAGAAATTCTGTTCAGTCATCAACATCCTTATTTATTTAGTTCTAATACAAGCAATATACACGATAATCAAACTAAAAAGAGAAAAAAAAATCGAAACAGCAACAAGGTTTAGACCTCGCAAATCATGTTTAATTCTGGGGTAATGAAGTCATGAAATGTGCTCTAACAACTCAATCAGCACAGAGTTAGTGCTTAACACCTGCACCTATATTGACCCCTTTCATTAGTTATCATATTCTAGCTTGTATTACAACAGAGGCGCCATCACTTTTGACGTATCCAGTAAGAATGAAAGGAGGCTGTTTTCCTTGAATGATCATTGTTGAGTAAGAAATTAATCCTTTCAAAAGGTAACAGTAAAAAGATTGATGAGAAAAGGCACATCTAACCCAAAAGGGCCACAACAGACAACTTTGATGCAAAAAAAGTCTAACATGATTAAGTGTAGTTTTGCAATTTTCACATCAGAAAGCATGGGAAAGTCGAGGTCCTACTGCAGAGTGTAGAATTGCATGATTGATGTTACTAAAGCAAACCGTCACCCATTCCCTTATCAAGCCATGTACAAGCATAAAGCCAGCTATGGATAATAAGTGTATCAACCCAATAATTCCTTGTTGGGTATTATACAAGATATGGACAATTTCTACTAAAAAATAAAATCTTTGGATACCATTGTGCTAAGTAGGGACTGTTTTCAACTAAAAAAATGTTTGTGGATGCCATTATCTAGGTAGGGACACTTTCTATCAATAAAATTAATTATTTAAATACCATTATGCTATGTAGGGACTATTTCTATTTTCTGTAAGACATAAAAATAATTGAGCTAGCATAAAGAAGAACTCTAATAGACAGTGCGTCTATGTCATGTTCGTATTTTCTCCAGCTAATAATATCATTTGACAGAAAGAAGAAACAGTCAAAAATCCAAACATCTTGGTTTTCAACAACTACATAACAACAAAAGAGACATCCCATCCACTAAAATTATCTAGATACAGGCTGCAATGCGCTTATGATTAATGTCTTCAAAATCAAGATATGGAAATCATACAGCCAGAGATCCATCTGACTCCCAGGGAAGGAATAGACAGCCCTCTCTAAAAGAAAGATTCTCCTTTTAATATATTCCATCTTGAAAATATATTATTATTACTCTCACAAAAGTTCAAATCTTTCACCTGTATGTAACTAAGCCAGTGTTCCTCTCTGGGTTTTTTTTTTTGGAGATAAATGATGGATTACAATTAACAAGAAACTCGAGATCTCACTCTCTTGATATGCAAAGGTATCAGTGAGCTTCTATGCCATTAATGAATCAAGTGTTTGATACCTTAAGAGTAAAAATTTCTTTTGCTTATCCTATCTGATGAAGTAATTGTAGAAAATTTAATCCCTTGAAAGAGCAGCAAAGTTGCCACATCTATCTGGATATTTTTACTTGCAAGTGTTCTTTGCTTGAAGAAAAGGTGAGAGAAACAGTGACAGTAACCGATACTTGAATTTATCCGCATTCATCCAGTTATGCAGAAAAATCAGAAATTGATAGAAATTTCTTTCTTCAAAGAAAGAAATTCAACTCAATATCATACTAATTGGGTCAACTTCTCAACACAAAATCAACAAAATTAATGAAAAAAACTACCAAATCCAGCCATTTCCATTCAGACCACTCTAAAATTTCCCAAGCACAACATCATTTCAAGACAAAATGATCATGGGTTTTGGTTTCTCATAATTTTCCAGAAAAATAAAAACAAAGATAAAGAACTTACTTTCAACAACAGCAAGAGCTTTTAATTCATCAGCTACCTTCTCTTTCTCTTCAGCTGCTGGAGGTGGTGGGACTATGGCTTTCTCATCCGCCACATCACTTTTAGTTTCCACCGGAGCTGGAGTCACCGGCGTCTCAGTTTCTACCTTCTTCACTTCTTGCTCAGCCATTTCTTTTCCTCTTCAGCTTCTCTTCAACTATTAACAGTTAGCTTGAAAATCTTTCACTTTGGCGACGTCAACAATATCTTCTCGTGCCCTTTATAGCTCCAGACAGCGCGTGTCATCACCGCAGGTTACTCTCGCTCGTGGGTTCTACACCGTCGATTTAGAATACAAAACAAGAAATTCTTTTAATACGGCGGTAAATATGTAAAGTGAACTTAAAGAAGGATTCGCGTACGAAGCGTGGATAATAGCCTTTTGCCGACAGGTAAAACAGGTAGAGAGTGCCACGTAACGAGGAGTGGCGTTGGCTCCTTCATACGACGACGTAGAGCAGATAAATACAAAAATGGATGAAATGATTGTCTGACGAAGTGGGGCCAGTTGAAAAGATAAAATGCGAAATGGGGTCCATCTAACTCACTCCCCTGTGCTATCGTCATGGTTCGGCAGCCTGCCAGGTGCCAACAATTTTCTTGGGACCCAAGAAACTATCCCCAATTTATTTTGATGGGATACTTTATTTATTGCATGCATTAGTTTCATGCTTGCACTCCATGAATGAATGAAAACGGATGTTGACTTGGTGAAGTAATTGTGTTCTTGAAAAAATTAATATATTTTCTTAGTCGTTTACATGATAATTTCATGCCACAGTTCAAGTGGTTGGCGTGGCCGAAGCTAAGGTTGCTCGTATTTTCTACAACTTATTATCTGTGTATTTTTTTTCTTGAAAAAAAGGTAAAAATATAGACAACAAAAAAATTACTATGCCATGTGCAAATGCCTCACTCAAGCCCCTGTGCTCGGTTGTTTTGGACAGACCTTTTTTTTATTAACTCTTTTTTGTTTTTTTATTTTTAATTTTTTCTCCTGGTGTTTTTTTATTGGATCTTACATTTTAATTTTTATATTTTTTATCATATAATAAAAAAAATATTTATATATATATATGTATAATTAATTTAACTACATGGAGTCCATAACCTGAATCACAGGTTTAGCAAGTTAATTAGGATTAATCTGGTATTGTTTTTTTAATTTATACTTGATAATATCATATCATGATAATTCTCATGCAATTTAATTTAAAATTGAAGTTGAATAAAAAATTGAATAAGATATTTTCAAGTTTGAATTATTGTACAACATAAAAAATCTATAATTTAAATATTATTATTTTTACATATAAAATAATTTTTATCCCTAACAAGAGCGAGCACGGGAAATGAACTCGATAATCTAGGTTGGTGCTAGCTTATAATATATGTTTTAGTTTCCCAACTTCATTGCTTTTAACTGGTTCCAAACATTCGTCCTTCACCTCGTTATTTTGCACAGTACACGATGAATTTAGTAATAATATTAGGCATGCAAATAGTATATTACTGGCTGTTATCGTAGTAATAATACACCAATCAGGGTAGTTCTCGTTGTAGATTCTTGGATGCCGTAATCCAGTGTTATCTAATTGCATGTTTCCGTTTCACTCTCTTTCTCATTCCTGTCGTTTCCCGGAGAACCGGCCGGCGCGGGTGCCTGCTGGGATTGCGAGGCATGTGAGCCACGGGACCCGCAAATTGGGCGGTTGCTTTCAGTGCTGTCATGTGGAGGATTCATGGTGATTAGTGCTCGTTAAGAGTATCTGTAGCTGCGGCTGTGCTGATTTTTTAAAAAAATATTTTTTTATTTAAATATTTAAAAATAAAAAATATATAATTTTAATATATTTTAAAATAAAAAATATTTAAAAAAACAACTTATGATCCATGTCTTCTTCTCTTTTTTCTCTGTCAATTGTCGAGGGATATAAATTTTTTTATTTTTGAGCCTTCGATGGTTTAATGCAACCGACGTAGAGGAAGAAACCCAAGCTCACCATCAACTACAAGATTGTGATTAGCACACTCATTATGATGCCTTCGGATTCGAGAAACCTCATCCATGTCTTCTTCTCTTTTTTCTCTCTCAATTGTCGAGGGATATAAATTTTTTATTTATCAATCAGTGTTATTCTTTTATTTTTAATTATGTTTTAAAACTATTTTAAAAAAATTTTAAATTTTTTTATTTTTTTATTTTAAATTAATATTTTTTGATATTTTAAAATCATTTTGATACGCTAATATCAAAAATAATTTTTAAAAAATAAAATAATAATTATTTTAATATATTTCTAAGTAAAAATTATTTTAAAAAATAACTACAACAATACTTTCAAACAGATAACATATATCATGCATTTTTAAGAATTTCTTTCTTGCAACTTTTTTTTTTAAAAAATCATTCTGCATGAGAAATTAAAAATGACGTTTTAACCAAGAATCATTTAGAACCACTTATTATCGTTATAGAATTATAGTTGTTTTGTCTTGTGTGAAAAACTTTTATTGATTGGATGTTTATAAGTGAGTAATGTCGTAATCAGCTTTCAGAGTTTTTTTTAATTATTATTGTTATTCAACTGTGTTTTAAAAAAAATTAAAATTAAAAAATTAATTATTTCTTTATATTTTTAAACCATTTTAATTATTAATATTAAAAATATTATTTTAATATATTCACAAACAAAATACATTTAACAAATTCCTAGCACCGATTCCAACAACTAGTTCAAAGAGTTTCTACCAGGTGTTATTAACATCTTCCTGCTGCTGCTTGCTTGGTTTTATTTGAAGTTTTGTTTGAGAGTTGAGAGTGGTTTCTTGGATCGTTTAAAAGCATGTTTGGCAGTGTGGTTATAAGTGCTTTTCAAATAATTTTTTGTGCCAAAATACATATAAATAATTTTTTTATTTTTTTAAAATTATTTTGGACATCAGTACATCAAAACGATCCAAAACATACAAATCATATTAAATTTTAGCAAATAAAAAGAAAAATTTAAATTTTTTTGGAACACAACCGCAGCCGCGTTTCCAAACGTGCTCTAATTCCTTTACTTGAATCGGTTTTCAATTATAAATAAATATTGCTAGACATTGAAAAGAAAAAAAAATCTCAAATTAAATCAATCGAGGACAATATAAAAACAAATCTATTTATCATAGAAGCTCCTGTCTCGTAACAAATAACAAAGATATACCAAGCAAAATATGTTCAGTGAAAATCTAGAATTTATACATATTTAAAACTATAAATATATGCAACTAAGATGTTTGTAATAAATATTTTTTATCCTAATTATATCAATATTTATGCTTAATTTAAAATAAAAAATAGTATTTATTTGTTAAAACACTTTAAAGTAATGAGATTTGTATTATTGTCGATAATGAATTTTTTATTTTTAATGCTCTATTGTTCCTTATCTGTGCATCTAAGATGTTTGTAACATATCTTTCATAATGCCAATAACATTATTTTAGTTTAGATACAATTCTAAATAACGTATTTGAATAAAAAAACAAGAAACTTAAATATTTCTCAATAAAACGAATCTAAATTGTAGATTTGAAAGGAAAATCAAAACTTAAAATAACAATAAATTCTAAAATATAAGGTGAGAAAAAAGTATGTAAAACCTAAAAATTTAAAGTTGAAAACTCTTCTTTCAGTTTTCTATTTTTACAATGAATTTTAAAAACTAAAATATCAAGAAATGAATAAGAATTAATTCACATCATTATCAAATTTTGATTAATCACTATAAATAAAAAATTAAATTAATTTTGTTTTTAAATTAACTTTATATATATATATATATACACATACATGTTCCTTTGAATTAATTTGTAACGGGCAAGATGGTCATGTGCCTCGTTTTTCTTTGGTTCATGACAAGTTTCCTTCTTTTGCAAGAGATATGAAGGTAATTAAGTGCTCTTTTTTTTTTTTTAATTATCATTGCTTATAAGTCACGTACAAGTGACATATTAAAACTGCTAATTAATAATGATGAAGCTTGCTAATTTAATTATTATATATATATATATATATATATTAATATGGGTATTCGGTCAACTTGCGCGTAGGTTGACTAATTTTACAAATCTTAAAATAACAATTATATAAATCTTTAATAACCTTAAATTTTACAAAACTTGAATTAATAATTTTTAAAAAATAAATTTAAAATTTAACTAAGCGACAACTTTTCAGCATTAACTTAATTATCTTTCTTCTTACTTGTACTAAGGAGCTTAATCGCTTTATTGCAATAATGATTACTTTTATGTTTGTTATTTCATGGTCCGCCTTGATCCAGGATTTGAACAATATGGATCTCGGGTTCTATAAACAAGTAACGTAGACTGGTTATTGGGGCCTTTCTGTGTTGATTTTCTTGCTCCACGTTTTATTTCTTCAGCCCATAAATATAAAGGTTTTTGTAATATTGTTTTAATAAAAAGAAATAATTTGAAGACAAAAAAGCTACCAATTTAATTTATTTTTAAGATATTTTAAATAGTATAATTAAATTTAATTATATGATTTAATATTTTATTTTAAATATAAAAAATTACGCACGGACTCATCCATGATTTTATCAAATCGACGACGTATCAAAATAATAAACCAGCCGCGGTCTGTTCGGCTCCCGGTGAAAAACCCGGGAAAAGATGGTGGAATAATTTCCTGTGCTCCAAATTAGAACTTTCAATCTTCGAAACCCTAAAACAAATTCACAAATTCAACTAAAATTGAAACCATGAACACTGACATTCCAAATCCAAGTTATTCAACAGAGAAACAATGGGGAGAGAAAGTATCAGAGAAAGTGATGTCGGCATACAAATCTCTCCCTAAAAAAGGAAAGCCTCAAGGCTGCGAAGTCACCGTCCTAGCTTCATTTCTCCTTTCCTCTCCTTCTCAAGGTCACTAAACACTACGTCTTCGCTATTTCTTATAAATTCAATTTCTTTCTGATTTGGATTTTACTTTTTTCTCAGAATTGGAAGTTGTTGCGTTGGGGACCGGTACGAAATGCGTTGGACGCTCACTTCTGAGCAACCGCGGTGATATTGTCAATGATTCACATGCTGAGATCATTGCTAGAAGAGCTTTAATTAGGTTTTTTACTATATTTGGCGAATTAATGCGTTTTTCTGTATGCTGAAATGTTTTTTTCCTCCCTCTTTCCTGTAATAGCATTGATTCCCTAAGTATGTTTGTTTGTTTGATTTTTTTAATTAATTAAATTAGGTTTTTCTATGCGGAGATTCTACACATTATTCGCGATTCATCTGAGGATGGATGTAATAATGGAAGCAAAGAAGTGAAAATTAATGATGGCAGTAACTGGATTTTTGAACTGGAACAGCATGGCTGTAGTGAAGAGAAGTTTAAGTTGAGAGAGGGTTGGCAATTGCATCTGTACATTTCACAATTGCCATGTAATTCTCGGTGATGATTGTAAAATTAAATGAATGCTCAGTTTCTACTTTGTTTGGATCTTAAGCTAGCTTTGGGTATGCATGCGTTTTGTGACTTTGTTTTGTTTTAGTTGTTTCTTGTAGGCGGGGATGCTTCTGTAAGTTCACTGTTGTCTCCTGCGAGAAATGTTTTCACAAGAGAAGGGGATCTGCCACCATCCCTATGTGAGAATGGTTCGACAAGTGACCTTTTGGAGGTTACAAAAGAGAATAATGGTACAGATGGATTCTGTATCTTTTTTGGCTCATGGTTATTTCACCTGCTTTTATATTTGATTCTTGCTGAGCTGCTTATTTGAGATTTCTGTAAGTTGCACTAGAGGTGGAAAGTGCATGGTGATATTACTCCAAGTAGGATAGTCTTGTCATCTTAGATGACATTTATTGATATTACTCCAAGTAGGGACCTGTGTCATAGTTTCTTTCATAATACTCAAATTCATTGGGAAGCATAGTATGATCTCAGAGAAGTGCTATTCTCTTTCTGGCAAGCAATAACAGAAGTATGTTGATCTCTGTTGCTTCCATGATCTTATGCCTTATCTTTTCAATTTTATTATTGTTTTCTGTGATGGCTATTTTATCAAATTTTGTTTTTCAATTCACCTCCTTAGGCTGGTTGAATAGATTTTTCAAAACTCTTCTATTCATCAGTTATCATGTTTCTTTTAAGCTGGCACATTTTCTTCTTGAAAGTTATATCAAGGTGAGACTTATTGGTCTTGACGTAAGCATTGTTTGACTCAAAACTATTTATAAGCAGGTAGACTTTCAACTAATAGTTCACAAATCAGTGGCATGGTTCAGAGGAAACCTGGTCGTGGTGATACAACATTGTCAGTTAGCTGCTCTGACAAAATAGCTCGGTGGAATGTTGTTGGAGTTCAAGGTATGTTATTTCCAAATTTCCAAAGTAGCTCTTCCTTTGTTCCAGCCTAAATTAATATGCTAGTTTTCTGAGTTAGTGAACTTAATTAGTATGTAATATGTCTTCCATTTTTGTTTTCAATTTATCGTTTTTGTGCTCTCTAGTCTGGCATACCATTATCATAGTACGGCATTGTCATGTTTCTGAAGTTGACACACTTGCACTGAATTTTGATTTTACGTGAATAACCTATTAATGGTATCATATGCACAAGATGGCTCATTTTCTGTTTGCACAGACATGCATGTGATATATTTGACGATGCCTCATTTTGACTATCTTCATGAATTTTTTTTTTTTTGAGAAAATTGTCTTCATGACTTACTATATATAAGTAACCAATAGGAATTAATAATTGCTTTAGTTAAGTAACAAAGTTCTTATTCCTCTTATGTCAGGAGCTTTGCTTTCCTACTTTCTTCAACCTGTTTACCTTTCTTCGGTAACCGTTGGGCAATCCTCTAATAGTCCCAAAAACTTTTGTCTAGAAGATCACTTGAAAAGAGCCTTGTATGATCGAATCCTGCCATTGTCGAATGAACTAGTTGCTCCTTTTCATCTAAACAAGGTATTTAATAGCATAGCATTCAATATATAGCGGATCATGCTCGTGATGATCTATGGTACATAATGCTACCAGCAGCCACTTTTTTATGCAGCTCCTGAACCACCCATGGAATTTAAGCATGCTGACACTGCTCTAGTAACTTTGACATGCGGGTAATTTTGAATTGATCCTGTTCCTGTTCTAGGTGCACCAATTATTTATCTCTGTTTGTTTGTTACAATATACTTATGCCTTGACCCAGGTATTCCATATGCTGGAGCAAGTCTGGCATGCATGAAGTCGTCCTTGGGACCACTGGAAGAAAGCAAGGCACTTCTGCTAAGGGGGCACTTTCTCCAGCTACCATGTCCTCTCTATGCAAGTATACTGAGAATTAGGCTTATTCATGGAAAGGTTTCCTTTGCTGTTATTGTTATCACCGTCAAGTCATAATCTTTCTTCTTTTGTTCTAGAAAGCGGTTATTGGAGGTTTTCTTGACATTAAAGCAGGAGTTCCAGAGTAAATGCCCAGCCAAAGATATTTCTTATCGAGAACTCAAGGTTCTGCATTATTTCCTGAGATCCTTATTCCTGTTGGTTTTCTTTCTAAATAATAGTTTGATGATGTCTTGCTTGAATGGGATAAACTTGTCATTGAAACGCTATAAGCTGTGTTGATAAATTGTAAATGTCCATGTTGTTAGTGGATTTCACATTTTTCACTGGCTCTTGTCTCTTCCATTAGCTTGCAAATTCAGGCAGCATAAACCAATCTTCTCTTATAATAATAAATGTACGTCAACATTATGTGCAGAGTTTAAGTTCTTGGTTTATCTGAAGATCAACACTATGGTTCTTGTTGCTAGTACAGTAAGATTGACCTACAATATGATCATATGCTAATTCCCAAGCTTCATTTTCGTAGCCATATTAAGTCTGCAACGTATACATGTATGGCTATTGAATCTCCTCTTACTACTTTAGTAAATTCTCTTGCAGAACAATGCTCAAGCATACAGTTCAACTTCAAAATCTTTTAAAGAAAGTGCGGCTTTTAACAATTGGCCATTGAAACCCTTGGACTTTGAGGCCTTCTCCATTTTGAGGGAGTGAGGTATGTGCCGCTCAACTTCAGGTACTTGTAATTACAACTTGTTACGTGTGCACCATCTGGCAGTCGGTTGTCCAGCTTCATCTTATGCATAGCTAGATATGATACGATGCAACCAACTTTTGGGATAAAAACTGACAGGCAGTAAATTGTTGTGAACTTGCTCCCTTCAGCTCCATCTTACCAAGTGTTGCTGATGAGGACCTGTGTCTATCATCCACATTTCTGGCAGACCATTCACAAAGGGGGAGCGCATCTTTTGCTGGAACCGTGATGGGTGCTTTTGCACCATTTGCTGCTTCATGACATTCTCACGGCACATCGTAGGAACTCAACTGTTCTATCATCCTCCAGAGCTGCTGTGATGAGAGCTCACAATTTCTTCATGGCAGAGCCACATAACTAGTGAGTGCTGCAATAACATGTTAAACACACTGCCATAACATTTTAGGTGAACCTCTCTATAATGCCCACGTGCATGTGATTTGACGTTGATTTTGTACTCTTTAAGTATCTGAATTGCGGGCACTTGAAAATTCCAAATATGTTTAGCTGTGGCCTATGCATGGACTCAAAAGAGATCTGAATGAAGAATGATGCACAAGACCTATCATACCTTTAAACCCTTACACCTGGTTTTGTACCAAATTAACCATTTATAATTTTTATGCTTACAATAAAATACTAAAATACATAATTTGAAATACATGTGGAAACTAATTAAATTAACAATCTTAATTACTGTCTTTATTTTAAAAATCAGTTAAAGGAAATGAAAGATTTGGACAAAAACCAAATGTTAGGTGCATAGCCACCACCAG
>Ga0325411_1002344_pt1 | contig 21396 bp, 7 predicted proteins | sample PopdelMetagenome_13_FD_206181 | JGI IMG/M metagenome (GOLD analysis project Ga0325411, IMG submission 206181) | Populus deltoides microbial communities from Bellville, Georgia, United States - Xylem-PdIQD-R4 | ecosystem: Host-associated > Plants > Phyllosphere > Stem > Wood/Secondary xylem...
ATAATAATAATAATAATAATAATAATAATAATAATAATAATAATAATAAGGCTTGATCCTCATCATCAATTTTAACACCAATAGATAAAATTTTTGTAATAATTAAATTAAACTCATCAAGATGACATTTTGTTAGTATACCTGTTAGTGGAAATGCCTTATAAACAATCAGTTGGTTACAAGTGGCATCGAAATATATTTAATTTATTAATAAAGGCCTACTTATCTTTAATATTCACCAAATATTTGATTAATGAATCTAGAATAAAGATAAAGTTCTTAAGACAAAAATGTTTTGCAAAGAAAATTATAAAGTTGTTATAATTATGGGATTCTTATTACATCAAAGCATTGTTCCTAAAATGTTCATAGTCAATGCTCTATTAAGATTGAATATTAATTAGAGATGTTGAGACTAGTACATATTATTTTCTTTCATTTGTGGAAGAAAGTAGTTGTTCTCATAAGTTGAAGTATGATGGATACCTAAAACTAATATGTAGATGCTTGTCAGATGACATGTTCATTGAATTGACTAGCATGATAATTCCATATGGAGAGATCACTTGTGTCAATGGAAAGGTTCATATGATGTTTGTGTAAGTGATCCTTAGACTTGATATCAATAAGTTATCTTATATAAAAAGTATTATGTTTTGATCATGTTACATATTGTTCTAATCAATGGTAACAAATGAGCAGATATTGGGTATAACATGAACTATATGAAAGTATTTAAGTAACCAATAGAGTATTCATCACCCTTGATGAATTAGAAAAAATATTTCATTTGTTCTTAAATAGTATTGATTGTAAATTAGTGCGCAAGGTGGAATGAGATTTGCAAATAGTTTCAAGTCTTATTCAAATAATCAATGACTATAGTGTTAAGAACAAATATAATTTGAGATAGTAGATACACTTCATGCTTTAATGTCTAATTGAAACATTATTGATTAAGGGATAATAATTACATCAAAAAATTAGTCACTAAAAAGTTGAGTCAAACCACTTATGACTTTTCTAATATTTGAGGGATTATGACAGGTTGCTAGATATTGTACTTGATCTTTAAATATAAATCAATCAATTATTGAATGATAATAAATTAATTTGTTTAATTATTTAATTCTATTTTATTTAGGATTGTGATTTATATCTAAGTTAACTTATTAGAAAATCTAATTGGTTACACATATAAAAACGATTGGTGAAAAATTAAAATGGGATGATTAATCAAATATGACTTGATTGTAAATAATTTTTAGAAATTGAAGACTAGAGAGTAATTTATATAAAGAATTGCAATTCTAGACCTAGAAAAATCAAGTAGGGATTTAATTGAATAAATTTTTAAAAATAGCTTAAAATAATGTATGTGATATTATTTAAGAGACAAATTGATATTTTTTTTTATTTATAGAGTTTTTAGGTTTTCTATAAATAGAATGTTATGCCTTTTATTTTCTGTGGATGGTGAAAAATGTGACTAGAGTATAATACTGATATACCTAAAATACAAAAAAAAAAAAGAGTTAATACTCTAAGGTATAGCAATATTTCTCTCATAAAAAGGTTTACGAGATTTTTCACTAGTGGTTCGTGTAGATTACCATTAGAGGTCGAGCAATTGGACGACTTGTGGTTTGCAACAATCCAACCTTTAAAGCAAATATTCAAAGCCGAAACAAAACATCTGATCTTTATGTAATTTTCGCATAAAACCCTAAAACAACTCTAAATCTATCTAACGGGATCATTGGAACTCTCAAAAAAATTTAAATTTATTACTTTTCACAAAACTGAGTTTGATTTTCGTCAAGGCTCTATCATATCCATCTCTTCCCATCTTGCATTTGTTATTGTACCTAGTTTTTTATCCTTTAACAAGAAAAGAATCCCTGTAAATCCTGCAGTAGAATTTTAATTCATCCCACATCTTAATAGTTGTAAAGAAACCTATAAAGAAAACAATAAACTTAAGAAAGTAAAGTGAATGAAAAATAAAACATAATGCTATGAAAAAAATGAATTGCAAAGTATATAGCTTGAAAGAAGAACTTGAATTGAAATTTGTGTAATGAAAAGAAATACAATGAAGGATATTGCTCTCTTTAAATACTATTTCTAAGATTTAGTTTTCATATAAAACCCTAAAATAGGAAAGTGAATGAAGAATAAAACATAATGCTATGAAAAAAAAATGAATTGCAAAGTATAGAGCTTGAAAGAAGAACTTGAATTGAAATTTATGTAATGAGACGGGCAAAAGAAATACAATGAGGGATACTACTCTTTTTAAATACTAATTCTAAGATTTAGTTTGTCTACAAGGAAAAATAATTAATCCGAGAGTTAGCTTCTAACTAGGAAAGTCTTTTAGGCCCGTTTATTTGTAGGAAAGTAGTTTCCTTTTGAAAAGTGGATTTCTTGAAAAGAGAATTTCGAGAAAGTAAATTATTTTTCAATGTTTGGTAGTATCATGGAAAATAAATTGAAAAACACTTTTCAGTATTTGGTTATGTTATGGAAAATGAGCTAGAAAATAGTTTATTAATGTTTTATTTTTTTTTCAAGTTTATTAAAATAATAAGGAACAAATCTTACAAATTAAAAAGTTGAATGAGAATGGAATTGAAAAAAATCTAATTTCATAAATTATATCAAATAAAATAAATCATAAAAAAATTGAAAAATGATGAAATTAAAATAATAATAATAATAATAATTACAATTTCATAAATGATTTTAAATAAAATAAGTAATAATAAAAAGAATGAGGATCAAATTTGATAGATAAAAATTTTCAATTAAAAAAATGATAAAAGAAAAGTAAATAACAATCATAAAAATAAGAACTAAAGTTAATATAAAAATCAAATTATATCAAATTTTAAGGGATGAAATTAAAAAAAAAAGATTCAAACAAAATATATAGCAATCAAAAGTTTGAGGACCAAATTTGATATAATCAACAAATAATATGATATTTCTAAATTTTTCATAACTTCTGGAAAGTGTTTTTCGCCCAAAATAAAAGAAAAATATTTTTCTGGAAATCAAATCAAATTTTTCTTTGACAGGAAAGTGTTTTTCGTTGACTAGAAAATATTTTTCGTTGACCAATTTTTCTAATGACAAACAAATACAGAAAAATTTTAAAAATAGTTTTTCAAAAATTAATTTCCAGAAAACAAACACACCTAGAATTTATCTTATACAAGGAATTAAATATTTTTAACTTTCACAAGAACTAAACATTAAAGACTTTATATATATAAAAAAAAAAAAAACAAATTGAATCGAACACTCATAAAGTCTTCCAAGTTAGTTAAGCTTTGAATAGTGTTGGACATCATGGAACCATCATGGTCAGTTGCAGTAGCAGTACTAAATATCAATCATAATGCTTCTTGGTCATGCCACGTATTTTCTTTTAAATGAATCAATTATCATTTTATTTTTTTTAATTGAAATTATTAACAGATAGGCTGGGTTTTTTTTTTTTTTTATGAGCTCTTCATCAATTTTCAGTCGATCCCAACGGTCCCTCGCAATTCATCCCTCAAAGACAGAATATTAAAAAAAATAAAAATTGAAATTCCTGTCTTACGTCAGCCACCAGTAGAAATGTTCCTGTTGACATTTGACAACACAGTAAATAAGGTAATGAAAAGCGCCAAGCAATCATCACCTGCCCCGCCAACCTGTCCATCGCATCCAACTTACAGTTTCTTCTACAATTTACCCGCACGCGCGGCATCTCCTTTTAAAATCTTTCCACAGCCACGCACAGCACAGAGATCGCTTTTCCACTCTTCTGCCTGCCTGCCTGCCTGCCTGCCTTACTCTCTCTCCCTCTTCTTTGCTTTCTGCCTCAGTACTCGTGTTTCTCGTCTCAAGCTTATTATTATTCAAAACAAGCCGTACACAAACACGCTACATTTACACACACAAACACCACAGGATAAAGAATACCGGTACTCGTACTATTTTATTTAATTTGCTTAGGCTTTCTTTCTTTCTACTTCACATGACTACTTGCAATTCTATTAATGTGTCTTGCAGCTTTTGACATTCCCTTAGCAGACACTAAAGCTCCCAAACCCCCTTAAACTATACTTCACTGTCCGTAGGATCTCTAGCTACCCCAGCTAGCTTGCTCTCACCCTCTTCCTGTCAAATCCTCCTCTGGGCCTTGATTCACTGGAAGTTTTTTCTTATAATTAGGTCTGTTTGCCCTCTACATTTCTTGTGCTCAAAACATGTACAAGAAGGAGAGATCTTCAAGGGAAACCACATTCCCTCAGAGAAGAAGGACCCCATCTTTCTCTTCGACTCTTCTTGATTCTATTTACCGTTCGATTGATGATTCCAACGGCGAAGAACATGTGTTGGGGCGATACTCTAGAGAAACAACCATGATCAAGAAACAGGGTTGCAACTCTGTTTCAACAACCAGGCGTGATGCATCGTTTCTTGAAGAGGAGAAACAAGCATCTCCTACTCTTCGTCGAGCTGTCATGATTGAAAGCTGGATGGAGAAGCGAAGCTCTCGTGGCTCTAAGCATTATAACGCGACCTCAAGCTCTTCAGACTCTAGCTCTGCAGGAGGAGGAGGAGGAGGAGGAGGAGGAGGAGGAGGAGATGTGTTCTCGTCCTCTGAAAATGAGTCCAGTGTCAAACAAAATTCAAGTTTTGCCCAACAAAGAACCAAACCACTTTCAGATACGCCACAACAGAAGCCAAGGTGTGAAGGCGGAGGCTTTAGTAAGACAAAGTTAAGAGCATTAAAAATCTATGGTGAATTAAAGAAGGTAAAACAGCCAATTTCACCAGGTGGTCGCATTGCAAGCTTCCTAAATTCTATTTTCAATTCAGCAAGTGCTGCAAAGAAAGTGAAAATGTGCTCTATTGGGGCCATGGAAGATGTAAGTTTCGAGCGTAAATCAAAGTCTGCTTGCTCATCGGTTACTTCCTTTTCAAGGTCTTGTTTAAGCAAAACACCCCCTCCAAGAGGGAAACCAAGCAATGGCACAAAAAGGTCAGTTCGATTCTATCCAGTCAGTGTCATTGTTGACGAGGATTCTAGACCTTGTGGGCATAAATGTATATATGAAGATGATCCAGGATTGATGCCAATGCCTCAAAAAGCTGTCAAGAGTACTTCTGTCAGGGAATTAGAGGTTGCTAGAGGAGCAGCAGCAGGTTATTGGAGAAGGAGTTGTCATCAAAAGAAGAGTGTTAGTGAATTTGATTTCAGGGGCTTTCACAGCTATGTTGAAGGTGATGGTGATAGCAACAGTGATGATGATGAGAGTTGTTCAAGCTCTGATCTTTTTGAGCTCGATCATCTTATTGGGATTGGAAGGTACAGAGAGGAGCTCCCAGTGTATGAAACCACTAATTTCAAAACTAATCAGTCCATTGCCAATGGCTTCATTCTGTAATATTCATGTTGTTATCAAAATGCAAATCTAAATCATCAATGTAATTAATGTTTTGGGGACTTATCTAATCAATAATCTATTTATTTTCTTTCTTTCTAATCATATTCATTTTCTTTTTAGTCGAAGGTTATTTGAATTTTCTTCTTCTTCTTCTTCTTCTTCTTCTTCTTTCCAAGGCTTTTAGCCCTCCATCTAATCAAAAAAAGGAGAAAAGGTGGTTCGTTTTTAATGAAAGTAATGTTTGAAAGGAGCAGTACTCAAAGGAGGAGGGATTGTTGTCTGAATTGAATTGCAGAGAAGGAATATTCAACACTCCATTCACACGGTGAACCGTTAAAGCAAAACACAAAGGTGAATTAACAAAGTGAGAAAAGGAAAAAAAAAAGCAGATGGAAATTTTTCTTCTCCCCATGAGAAGTGATGTTCTTGCTTTTTCACTGCCTTAGCACATGGCCTCAACCTTACAAGTAAAATTAAAGCCATAGAAAATGATTGCAACTTATCAGGGTTTTCCATTTTTCTTTTTTCTTTTTTTCTTCGTCATAGAAATTTTATTGCACTACACAGGACAATTGCTCTGTATTTGTATCTCACTCAACTTCTCATCTTTTCTCATCAGAGGAATTATACAGGCAAGTAGTTATATATGTACTTCAGACAAGTAGGGACACACCCAAGAAATCTCTTAAGCCTAAACATGGCAGGTTCGGACATTGTAGCTAGCAAAAATCCAAAGCAACTTTTTCACCAAAGAAGAAAATAAAAAGTTAGCAATAGACTCGACTATATATATTCCATGGATGATATCGATATGAAACACCATTGGCCACCACCATTGACCTTTAAATTATCGTTATGGTAAAGGCAATATGACTCTTCCCCTGACCAACTAATGAGAGGTTGTAATGTTGTACATATATATATGTGAAGATTTCTCTCAAATCAACAGGTCATTGTCAATTTGATGATATGGTCATTTTGATAAGAGAATTTCATCAATATATGATATGATCCACAACATAAAAGTAAATTTGATTTGATGACTTAAATTCTAATCATAGTATTCTTATAATCCATTATAGAAAAGGATACAAAAGACCATCTAATTTTAGGTATGGCATAAAAGCTTTTAGACTATGATGATATCCTAAAAAATTCAAGCAGCTTAGAGCAATGCTTATGTGTTGAATAATCGGTTAATTTCTTGGTTTTGATAATTTGATCCATTCTTCTTTGCCAAGATAGTCAATGGTTGATGCATGATACAGATCCATAAAGATAAAATCGATTGCTCATATCATTGTGGAAATAGATAAGCAATCTCATAATGGATCTTTTTATTTTTCTCTTCAAATCATTAAGAAAAAATTGATTGCTTACATTATTGTGGAAATAAATGAGCAATATCATAACAGATTATTTTTCTCTCTATTCAACTCCTTGAAAAAAAAAAGTCATTGCTCACTTCATTAAGGAAATAAACAAAAAATTTCATAATAGAGTTGTTGAGTTAACCAAAATTTATGTTAGGAATAATAAATGTTCACGTATTTAGGCCCTAACATAAAATTTGACTTTCAAAGTATGTTGGTGACACCCTCCTAAGCATATTTTATCAATGTATAAAGATAATTAAAAAAAGTTTTTTTTTTTAAATCAAAATGGTATGCTTATCTCACTCACACACTCAAGTCTCTATTTGGTCAAATAAAGGGATATGCTTTTATGAATAAAGATTGACCATTGATGTAAGTATTTCTTTTCAAAATTGTCAATTGTATGTGTTTTTAGGGTAAAAATTGGCTTACCTTATTAAGGTTTATATCTTTGAATGATGTGGTTATTTAAAAAAAAAATGATCAGTGGTTCAAGGAAGGTTTTTTGGGTTTCAAAGAAGATCTTTAAACAACCAAATGATGTATTTTAATAGGGAGAAGCCAGTAAAACTTATCAATAAAAAAAAGTGATTTGATATTATAGAGCCTTTGTCAAATATTGCATTATTATATCCTTTTTCACCACAAGCTTCAGTCAAATCAGTTCTCTTTTTATGTCATCTTGAATTAAAGTCCTTGTTTTATCCATTTCCAAGGCAAAACCTTTCGTCTCTTTTCTCTCTTTATATCCCTAATAATCTCTTTAATACTTATTGAAAATCTTCTTTTCAATTTTGCATTTTACATCGTTCAAAAGAAATGGTAAGAAGATTATGTCTTAATCCAATAAAAGAACATGTTGTTAGATCTTGTATGAGGTTGAAAAGTATGAATCTTGAAATTTCTTGAAAACATTATTGATGAATGTTGTGTTAATTTATACAAGGTCGGCATAAGATGAAAGCATAAAAGAAACTTGCACCACTTTCTTCAAGCTCCTTGAATGAACAAGAGCAAGAGACCTCATCTCTTGAAAAAACCCCTGTTCAGCTTTCCAAGATTCAAAAGACTGATGAGAAAGGCAAAGGCATGGGTAATTCATTAAAACCTAAACCATATTCAAGCAAGATAAAGTGTTTCATCTTACCAGAAATAAAAAAGGCATACAGAACCAACTTCTCAAGGAAGAATATGTTTGGAGAATGTGAGGTATCTATAAGTAATTTATCTGATATTGTCTTTACTTTCATTGAAGAGATTTTTACAAAAAAAAACAAATGGGAAAAGTTGACTCAAGGGCCCCTGCTCCTTATGTGAAAATTGTGAGGGAATTTTATGTTAAATATGACATGTTTGACTTAGATGAAAAGTCAATCACTTCCAAAGTGAGGGGTTAAACCCTTACCCTGTCCCCCTTTATCATTAGAGACTTATATGGCATGCCTAAGATCAGTAATTCGGGTTTTCCTTTCAAAGGAATTTGGCACTATCCAAAACCCAAATGAGTAATCTATTTATAAGACCTAATGGACCTAAATGGACTATGAAGTCATAGAGGTTACCTATGAAGTCATTGGTTGCACCTTATAAACTGTTAGCAAAAATTATTATGACCAACTTATAGCTAATTGCTAGACACACAGAACTGACTGTTGAAAAGGTATAATTCATGTATGCCATTGTGATTGATATACCCATTGATCTTGCTACATATTTTATATATGTGATTCAAAAAGCTGTCTCTGACAAGGAATCAAGTTTCCCCTTTGGGGGTCTGATCACTAGAGTAGTTGTTCTGGCTAAGGTTCCCTTAACAGATGTTGAACCATAGTGAAAAATTTTGGCAAAATTTCAGTTATAACTGTTGTGAAATCTGAAGTTATAGTTAGTAAGAAAACACCGAAGAATCTTTAAAGTCAAGTGGACTTCAAAACTTTTTACTGATGATTCCACCTCATCTTAACCAAAGTCATCCTCAACCAACCCATTACTTCCATTTATCATGGATCAATAATAGTTTTTAACCAACAAGTTTGATAGTTTTACAAGAAGATGGGATCAAAAAACTTGAGAAGTTGACAAATTGCTCTCTAATATCCAACGGGATGTGGTATAGGTTAATGACAGGCTTGTTCAATTGGGGTTGCATATTGAGCAAATTCATCATATGATTGTGGGAGATGATGATGATAAAAACCTTGATTAATGCAAAATCAAAGGGAGATGCATGGATTATAGTGCTGCTGATATTTATTACGCCTTTAATTATTTTATTCCTACTGTTTTTAAATCCTAATTTGATTTTAAATTGGTTTTAATGGTTTGTAATATTTGGGATAAGCATAAGTACTTTTATGATGTGGCGGCATGCCATACTTTTAATTTGAACTTCATGCATATGCACTATTATTTGAATAATTGTTTGAAATTTTCACATGAAAGAACTTTTTGAGCATGTTATGAACTATTAAGAACACCAATAATTGTTTGCATGCTAACTGATTGTGTTTGTAGGAATTTCTGTTTGATCTGAACTTAACGCTTACTAATCTATTTTTTTATGTTTTGTCACAAATCAGGTCAATAAAGGAAATTGTAAATGTCATTTTGTTGGCTTAAATTAGTGAAGATCTTTTTACGGTTGGTAAAACGATAATATGACTAGGATAGAAGTTTATCAAGATTAGTTAGCATTATATTCTCTATAATTATCTTATTTGTTTAGATTATTTAAGAAATAAGTTCAGACATAGTAGAAAAAGTTATCTAAAGATAACTTTATCAATACTTTTGTAAAACATGTTAGCAGTTTGTTACCAACATGATAGACTAGGAAACTTGAAGATTATTCTTATCATTATCACATAAGACATGTATATAAGAAAGGTTAAGTTTGGAAAAAGGTGTGTGTCGTGTGCTTCAGAGGAAAGTTTTTGAACGTAAAAGCATTAATTGCATTGAAACAAATATGTCAACCAGCTAAAGAGTTTACACAGAGTTTCGCAACACATACTCTTGACACATGAGGAGTGTGTAGGAAATTCTTAAGGAGAATTGATCCCTTAAAAGTTGGAGAGCCAATATACTCCTAAGGGAAGTTTCTATGTGAATTGTTAGCAATTGGAGGTTCTAGTTACGATGACAATAGTGTGAGGATCATTAGATGTATTGGCAAGCTACTATGGTAAGAGACATAATATGGTTCATTATCTCATCAAGTAAGGTAGTATAGACACAAATGATTTTGTTTAGAGATACTTCTCTCGTAATCATTCAAACTAGTGAAAAAAATTATCTATCCTAGGTTTAGCTGCCCCGGAGGGTTTTTTTTATCTTTTGAAGAATTCTTCAAAAGGTTTTTCCTTCATAACCAAATGCCTTATGCATTTAAGTTTTCTGCATTCTTTATTTATTTGGTTACTAATTAATGTTTGCAAAGTGTTATCAGATCATCTGTTAATAAGTGCTATACAGGAAAAGAGACTTTCAAATAGATACTCAAATAATAAGAACCTTTTGTCATCTTTATTTATTATTAAGCAAGTTAAGTGTTTTTCAGACTTAACTTTTCTAAAGTAGATTTAATTCAAAAAACTTTATTGGATAAATTAGACATGGTTATCTTCACTTACTTTTCAATGCTTTTCAGTTGATTGGGCATCTAAGAAATTAGACTAGACCAATCAAATATCAACTTGAATCCAACCCAATACATCAAACTAAACATTTAACGATTAGTTTGGTATTGTAGCTTGCTTTGGTTGTGTTTTTTTTGCTATAGTTATAGTTATATTTGTAGTTGTATGAAAAAAAAAATTGATGTGTTTTGTAAAAGTCATTGTTAGAATTATTAATGTTATTAATATGAGAAATATAAACAATCATATGCCTTAAATCAAAATTGTCAAACAAAAAAAAAAGAATTGTGTTGTAACTAAAAAATAACATGTTTTATTTATTTTTTTATAAATTATATAAGAACATATAAATTTTTTCTACATAAATTTTTCATCTGAAGTTAATAAATTTAAGACAAAAAAATAAAAATAAATGATAGCTTATGAATAAAAAATATTTTTACTTTTTTCCAAAATAAAGACCAAATAATGAGAATGGCTTCCAAAAAGTGAAATATTAGAACAATACATGTGGAAAAAAATAATAATATTTTATAAAAATAATAAAAACATTAGTAAAATATATTTCCTTAAACTTAAAGTAGAAATTTCATTTATTCATTCAACTAGTTGATTACCCATGCATTGCATGGTTTTATTATTAGAAAATGATATTATTTAATTATTAATTAGAATTAGAATATAAAATTATTTTATACTAAATATGAACTAAAACATTATAATGAAAAAGTTTTAATTATTATGAACTATAAAAACACATAGTTGAGTCTAAGAGTTAAGTACTTTAGGGTCTTTAAAATTATACATTCATAGAAAAATAAAAGATTCGATGCAACATATCATATTATCTATGAGAATGATTAATTATACAAAAAACACATATGCATATAATTAATTTAACAAACCAAAATATAATTAGCAAAACTACTTATAATTAAAAATGAGTAAATATGAGTAATCAAACAAAACAAATTTAAATAAATTGCGTATTAAATAAAATTTATAAAGAATAATAAAGAGAAATGAGGAGATGAGAACAAGAACTAGAGAATGTATATAAAGAATAGAATGTATATAAAGAGTTTTTTTATATATAAATAGTTTTGTTATTTAGATTCTCTAAAATGTTAACCATCATTTTATTTTTTTTTTTGTTCCAGTAGTGTATGTTTGAAAAGACCATCTTTTAGCTTTTCCACCATTTTTAAGCATATAATGTTAACAACTATTGCCATGTACAAAATTGCCATGAATATAAGCCTTCAATAGCTTGGAAATGCCTTCGTGAACTAGCAAAATCATTGGATCTTGGCAAAGGTTTTACTTTAGATGACATTCCAATCCAAAAATGGCATGATTGATTCCATTAGTTCCATGTCTAGTTAACGGCTACATCGAATCAATTAGGAGACATATTGGCAAACAACTATATTCAATTCACCACCATGTCTCAAGGTAGGCTTTGTCAATATTGGCTAGGTTGTGGTGCTTATCGCTAACAAATGATGAAAAACATGCCTATTAAATCATTAATGGTATTCATTGAGAATTCCTTGGTGATTGGGTAGACTTATCAATCTCGGGCACATCAAGAGTATCTCCAAAATGAAATGTTATTCTTTCAAACCTCATGAATCTCAAGTAAGCCTTTCTGAACTCTTTTCAAAACCCCTTGCCAAAGAAATATAAAGATACATTTCTACTTTCAATGTCCAACTAGTCTCAATGACTCATGGGCAATGTTTCAAATGACACTCAAACATCTTAAACAACTATTCAATCAAATGAACTCTCTATAACAACTTAATTGACTGAAGAATGACAATGCTTGTAAAAAATCAAATTTTCAATTTGATAGTTAGAAGTAATGCTCTAGTGATTACAAAAAGAAACATCATCGGCACTCATTAGTGAAGTTTATTGTTGACTTAGCTTGGGAGGTTCTTTGAGACTCGAGAGCAATAGACTCTATGTATCATCTCTCTGGTTTCCAGGTCACATCCCAAGACACTCTTACATTCTATAGCTTGCTAGTCTGTTTTGTCTTCATACCATGGACAGACTCCATTCCTATCAAATTATCACCTTCTTTCATTCAATACTTTGTGGGCTACATGTTGAGACTCATGACCACCTATTCTTTCAGTGCCCTTTCTCTATTTCCATTTGAGGCACTTTTACAAACAAAGACTCTTATGGTCTGGCTTACTACAATATAGTGACCTTTACTCTAGTGGGCATCCTTATGATTTGGGTTGGAGTGAATCAAACTTGATATTTTGTTTCTAACTCATAAAGATAGCATTACATATGCTATTTTTCTATGAAAATATTTATGATTTAGCAGCATAAATAACAATATGCCATATAAAAATAAATGAAGTTTTTCTTTCAAAAGCATTTTGCCATTCTCTTTAAAGCTAAATCTTGTCAGCTTAAACAATTTATTTTTATCAAAAAAGAATTTTAAAGTCACATGACATAAGATAGTTTGAAGGTTTCAAAGAAAATAATATAAAAGTTAAAAAAAATTATGTGAAGATATGAAAGATTAAAGATCATTTTAACTACTATTAGTAGCTCATAGTGTTCCACTTGACTTTATCATTTTAACTCATGATGTCATTTTCGATAGTCTTAGGTTTTTTTCATCTTTGTTATATTATTGACTTCGATCCTTATATATATATTAACACTTATTATATATATTTTCATGTATTCATGACTATAATTTGTTCCCCAATCATTTTCTTCTTCTTATTCTTATTCTTATTTTTCTTCTTCTTCCTCTTCTTCTTCTTCCTCTTCTTGAGGAATGATATATGCTTTCATGAATTTTGTCACACCCGGACATCGCGGCGACTTGATTAAAAATTAAGATCTCGACTGGAAAAAAAACAGATATCTAGCATCTGTTTTTTGGAGAGAAAAAGGTCTTGTTCAAGGAGTCGCTATCTAGTATTACGGTTACTATGAACCCTAACTGGTCAACAGAGATTTTATGGTACATGACTGGTTACGCAAAAGGGAAGATGCTATCACCCCTTAAGCGTTGTACCTAAGGCAGGCTGCATTGCTGGTTTTGTCTAAAATTGCTAATAATTTGTTCTCTTTTTTCTTCTTTTCATGTTCATGACTCTGACGTCAGTGAACAATTCCTACAAATATTTTCCAACTCTGACGTTGGTAAATATCACACAAAATCCAAAAAAATATGATATTCCTGACTCTGGCGTCAGTGAATAATTTCGTAAAAAATGAATTGGAAGAAATTTTCTATGCCATTTTTTCTTGTTTAACATTTATTATCATTTGCCCTTATTAGATGGAAATAATAGAGACATTGCACAACAAATTTTGTGTTTAACAGTGTTGGTCCATAAATTGAGCATATGACTAAAAAAATACAAAACACAAAGAAAAAAATAAAACAAAGTGTGAGGGGATCACGAATAAAACAACGAAGATCTCCAAATATTTTTAGAATTTTCTGATATCAAAAGAGGGCTTGTTTGGCCAAATATCAACTAGAATGGGCATAAAAATTATGGCCAAGGTATAAGGGTGTGTTTTTGCCAAACATACCCTTTATAACACAAGTTGGGCCGGCTGGGCTTAAAACCCAGGCCGGATTCATTTTTTTCTTTTTTTTTGGGCTAGGTCCAACCCAACCGATATGGGTTGGGCTGGGCTGGGCTAGACCCAAGCGGCCCAGCTTGATCAGTGGCCCAAGCCAGTGACCCTGCTGGGCAGCAGGCACGGGTGAATCAACTCACGCGGGCACTGCACAGTGCGAAGGTAATTAATTACCTTCGCACTATTTTGAAAAGCTCAAAATAGTGTGAGAAGGAAGCTTTACCTGACGAAGACGAAGACGAAGGTAATGGTCCTAGCACCGGCCGGTGAATGTTCTCTTCCTCCTTCTCCTTTCAGTCTCTCCTCCCTCTGCTTTTGTGTTTTTTTTTTGTTATGGATTATCTCCTCTGTTTTCTATTCTGTCGTCTCTCTGTTTTTTGTTTTTCTTTCTTTCTTTTTTCCCAAAGCTTTGTATTTATAGGGGACGTGCCTGGTCTTCTCTCCGCTCACGGCTAGTCTCTGGATAAGCATGGTTGGAAGTGACGTGTTGGTGTTTTACTGGGACTTGGATACCTGAGCTTGATCATTATCTTCTTGGGGTAGTGATCTTCATGAGGATAGGGTTTGAGACTCCGTGTTTTGGTTGGATTGGGACACCAACAGTCCTGCCAATGTTGGACTATTTGTGGTGGTTTCCTTCACGCGCCAATGGCTTGTTATGACGGCGAGGGACACGAAAACGAACTGAGAAGCTGGTGGTGGAAGTCGTGTGCATCACAGTGTGTCTGGTGGTGCTCTGCATTTTCCTCACCGGTAGTCTCCTCTGTTTCCAGAGTAAGAAGATGAAGAATAGGAGTGACCAAAACGACGTCGGATCTGTGGGTGGCCCGTTTCTCAATTTAGCCCCTGAAGTTTTGAACTTTTGCATTTAAACCTCTGATCTTTTAAATTTTGAGATTTACCCTCCTTAAAATTAAATTAAAATAAGTGGGTCAAAATTGGGTTATAACAAATTCATATATTGTTTATGGATATCATTATAAAAAACCTTGATTTTCTTTTACAATAAGTTTCTTTCATTGAGGAATAACTATTTAGTTCAACATTTTAAATATTTTTTACCTCCATACAATAGTGGTCCTAGCTTTGGATTATCATCGAAATAATAATAAGGTTGCAAATCATTTTAAAAAAGTATTTCCAGATTTTGTTTAAAACATCAAATATGTTTCTATCAATTAATGATTTGGACAAACCATCATCTTTATTATTTGTATTATATCATATATTAATTCCACAATCAACCCATTTGGATTTGCACTAAACTTGAACTTTTTCCATCTAGTACATAAAAGGTATTGTTGAATATAAATCGACTGAATTATTCTTTTTTTTTTACATCTAAGTTTTTTTAAAAACTTAATAGGTGATCGATCTCTTTAACATACAAAACTAAGCTTTTACTTGAGTCAAGGGAAACCTTCTAGTTTGGACCTAAGACTATTCCATTTATGAGTTTTAGAATCACTTCAAGGAATTCTTTGGGATGACTTTTCTAGAGGTTGGTGACGATGCCATTTTAGGAGAATTAAAGTAAGTTTTATTAATTGCTTTATTTATAGCTTTAATTGTTGCTTTTTTATTATTATTGCAAGTTGTTCCTTTCAAATTAGTTTATTGTTGAACTTCGCATTCAATTTAAGTTTCTCTCTGATTGTTTGACATGAATTTATTGGTTTTGGCTATCATAAAATCTACACCCTTTTTCATGCATATTTTTTTTTCACCTGCTTAAAAGAAACAAGTTTATATAGGTAACATACAAATTGAAGTGTGTGAGGACACAATCATTGTATTAAATTAAAGTTGTAATTAATGAAGTCCACCAATCTATTGACATTCATAAAACAAATGATAGCTTTATAGGAAGGATGATTCTATAGACCAACCTGTATCACGATACCCATTTGGATTAAAAAGAAGAAGAAGAAGAAGAAGAAGAAGAATATTAATCCCCCAAGTTACCTTTAATGAAGAAAAAATTTTAAAAAATTATTATTGTTGTTGTTGTTTGACTTATATCGGTGAGAGAATATTGGTTGACCTCCACCTTCATCTTTGCAAGGCCTCCATCAGAATTCTATTAGACCAGGCAAAGCTTTTATTATTATTATTATCTAATTGATTAAGCCTCAATCTAATTCATATAATGAATCTATAAAATAATATATTGATTCTTTTCTCAATTTATAATTAAATAGCTAAAAAATGAAATCAAAAGAATTTTAAACTCTATATTCTAGACAAGAGTTTGTCAAATATAGCTGAAATTATCGCATCTCGAAGAGACCCAAAAATTTTATGAAAGAAAAAATCCTATGGACCCAAAAGAAAGAGAGATGATAGAGAAGAAAGTGAGCACAAACAAGATAGGTAGACTTATAAAAAGAAGCTTTTATGATAGTGGTTTGAAAAAGTTATTTTATAAAAAGTTCTTTTAATTGATATTGGTTTGGTATTGATATATGTTTGATTAAAACTGTGGTTAAAATTGAGGTTAAATAAAAAATAGTTTAATGTATTTGGTTAAACATGCTTTTCAAATTGAGGTTATAAAATAATTTAAAAAGATATATATTAATATTGATGGTTTTTTATTTAAATATTGTAGATTTAACTATCATTATTACATCATTAAATAAATAATATTTTATATCAAATATTTTTTATTATTCCATTAACTTCTCTACAATTTCATCACGTATGAAATTCATCTGATAATGACTATAGTTTTCATGGTTTTTTGAGCGTGCAACAAAATCAAGTAAAATACCATCAGAAACAAAATTGAAATTGCGATCAAATTCCACAAATGCTATGTCATCATGTGATGTTCTTCTAATTTATGTAGTGTTATTAAATAATATTAAACACTATTTTTTTGAGTAAAGTATAATTTTAAAAAAATAATTTTTTTTACAAGGTCAGACGTGGAGACATTGTTCACGTGAATAGTGCCATGTAGTTAGAATCATGGCATTGTTCACGTTAACAGTGCCCATGTGAATTTAATTCACATGGGCACTGTTCACTTCTTAAAGTGAAAGGTGCCCCGGTGAATTATTCACCTGGCAGTCGCGAGAAAAGCAACTCTCAACTACTGTGTGGAACCGATGATTTCAACCCAAAATACATGGATCCCACACAACACAGTCAAGTGCTTTTCTTTGTTATTAAACATAATGTTTACGCGGTTGACTTTAAAAGCTAAAGTTACCGCGTAAACAAACACTTTTTTAAGCTTTTGCTCGGTAATAGACTCCAATCGTCGAAGAATTTTCAAAATATTTTTTATTTTAAAAATATTAAATTAATATTTTTATTTTTTTATGGTTTTAATATATTTATTTTAAAAAATTGAATACATCAAACTTAATCAAGGATTTTTTATCTTCATTTCTAAAAATATTTAGAAGCATTTATGGTAGTATTTAATTTCTCTTTCGAAAAAAAAAAAACATGTACAAAAAGACAATGATAAAGATACAAAATTCTTTATTGTAATTTTAAATTAGATTTTTTTATTTTCAAAATAAAAATATAAAAGAGAGAATTTTCTTTTTCCGCTCTATTTCAATACATCCATCAATTACTTGGTATTAAGTTTAAAAAAGTTTTTTTTTAATCTTTTTACTAATTCTAATACATTAATATAGGAATATAAAAATAAACAAACAATAGCAGTTTACAAAAGAGCACGAGTGCATGAGATGAGATAAACCGGTAGATTACAAAAGTCTAAAAGCATGAATGGGGCCTACCATGACAAGGAGACACGTGTAAAATCCGATGATTCTCTGATTATTAACAACTCCTCTAACCGCGTAAAAGAAAAGTAGGGTGGAGGGAAGAATTTTGGACGACGAAAACCTCTTCAAAGCAATCTATCAATCTCCCTTCAGACAAAGACTCCGCCGAATCCGATCTATCAGTTTAAGCTCCGGGCGGACTCCTCTTCTCCGATCCCAATTCATTCATCGACATGAGTTTCCTCTTCGGCAAGAAAAAAACTCCCGCAGGTATTTATTTGTTTTTCATGTTGATTAAGGATGAATTTGAAATTTTATTGGATGCTAATTTGGTTATTAATTCCTGTGAAATTCAGAACTTCTGCGGGAAAATAAGAGAATGTTGGACAAATCTATTAGAGAGATAGAGAGGGAGAGACAAGGTCTACAGACGCAAGAAAAGAAACTAATCGCTGAGATCAAGAAAAGTGCTAAGCAAGGGCAGATGGTGGGTCAGCTGCTATTTAATTTATTTGTTTTTTTAAGAATTTAAAGCAGGGTTTTTTTTTTTTTTTTTTAAATTCATGTGGTTAATTTTAATTTTTTGACACTGCTTGCAGGGAGCGGTGAAAGTAATGGCGAAGGACCTTATTAGGACTAGGCATCAAATAGAGAAATTCTATAAGCTCAAGTCCCAGCTTCAGGGTGTATCTCTTAGAATTCAGGTATCTCTTGCTTGTTACTACTTCTTGTCCGTGTTTGATGCGTTCCCTGATCCTGATGACTTTCCCTTTAATTTTTTATTTCTTAAAAAATATCTGTATCATATATGTATATATATTGAAAATATTTAGTGTTTTGCTTCGCTTACTCTGTGTAGTGTAGCAAAACAACATGCATAATTTAATGTTTTTTCTTTTCGGGGGAGGGAGGAATTTTGAAAAGTGACTTGACTGATTTAAAATCCAAGCAGGTTTTCTTTTCTCACTGTAATTAATTCCCTTCGAATCGTGACCAGAACGTGAACTATGGTTTTTGCGTGCAAGATCATCACAAAACCGAAAGACCAAGAGCATTGGCCCATGTTTTGTTGAAAAAAACTATAACTGCTTGTTTCGTGGCCGAAAATATATTGCTGACAGTTAATAATACACACCGTGTTTTTGTTTGGCTGGCATGCTAGAAATCTTGGAATCTTTGCCACAGCTATTTTCATGTAGAACAAGGAGACTGACAGAACAAAGAATGGCTTGAATACACAGAAGCCTCTAGGCTATGCCGCTGCATTTTTTAATCCAGAATGAAGTACCTTTTGAATAACAGGAGAAGAAAAAAAATTCAGAACTTGATATCTCATTTCATCAGACAGGCTTCCTGAGTTCCTGAAGTCATAGATTACATCTGCTTATATATAAGCATGGTAAAACTCTGAAGAGGCTAATCAGAATAGGAGATAGGATTTTTACAAAATGAATTGCCAAGAATCCTAGTTATAAAATGACATCAAATGTTGCCAGAGTTTTATATATAGGCAAGACTTTTCTATCGAAAATATTCATTTTTTTCCATTCTGCATTGCATTTCAGTTCATTTTGATTGGTTTTGAGATTCCAAAATATTTAAGATGGGGAGACATGTAAATTTTGATTCTGATTGAAGTTCAAATTTTGAGGTGTTCTTTTTCTTTCCCTCATGTGTCTGGGGTTTTCAGTGTGTTGATTTTACAATTTTATTGAACCCTTTCGTTTCATAAAAAAGTAAATGCATCAAAGTTGGTCATATGGCTTGATGATATTAAGATATGGATGTTTTGAATAAATTTCAGACACTGAAATCGACGCAAGCAATGGGAGAGGCGATGAAAGGTGTAACAAAAGCGATGGGACAGATGAATAGGCAGATGAACTTGCCATCATTGCAGAAAATTATGCAAGAATTTGAGAGGCAGAATGAAAAGATGGAAATGGTGACTGAGGTGATGGGTGATGCCATTGATGATGCCTTGGAAGGGGATGAGGAAGAGGAAGAAACTGAAGACCTAGTGAACCAAGTTCTTGATGAGATTGGAATTGACGTCAATCAGGAGGTAACATAGTCATTTCAACTTTTACTTTTCCATGCATGCTGGCTAAGTGATTGAGGTTTGAATTAATCATTAATCTATATACAACAATTGTTCTTGCATGTATCTGCAGCTTGTAAATGCACCATCATCTGCTGTTGCTGCCCCTGCTGCGAAAGGTAAGGTTGCACAAGTGGAAACGACAGGGAATGAAGACGGTGGAATAGACAGTGACTTGCAGGCAAGGCTAGACAATCTGAGGAGAATGTGATTGCGGAATAGACAGCGACATGCAGGCAAGGGTCGACAATCTGAGAAGAATGTGATCTCTTTCCTATTACTCATGTAAAATAATGATTTTAGCTTTATTGTAAAAAGCGAGAATGCCTTGGGGCCGTGTAATGTAATATCCATGAACACTCTGCCAGGAGTTGTTTGCTTTTGGTTTGGTGACAGTTGTAGATTTTAATAAACAAAAAGTTCTTCTGATGAATTCATATTGTAAATGCCAGAGATTTTGTGTATGAAGATTGGCGCCATGGAAGTGCAAAGATATCAATGCAGAGTCAGCAAAGTGATATATTCTGATGTTATGTGGGCAGGTCCTTTTTAAGTTTTCACCGCAAGTGCTCTTCTGCTCTTGTATATATGTGCATGTTTACGAAAGCATGGTTATTTTTTATCCTAATACACACTTATATTTTGATAAAAAAAAATAATAAAGTGTATACGAGTTGAGCCGATACGCCATCCTGCCAGCCAGCTCAAGCGCTTAGCACAACCCAGTAGAAGCTCAAGCTTATGCCTGTTGAAGCCTAGTTTTCCAAGCAATCATACTCACTGGATAACTCTATGTGCCTATAGACATTAAAAAAGCTTTAACGCTAACCAAAAATCACATATGGTTGAAAGAAAGATAAATTTATTAAAATATTTGATCTATGAAACATGGTATGGAACGCTTTTAAATTTTTTTTATTAAACTATATAGTAATAAAATTGTTTTTTTAAGAAAAATAATAATTTAAATTAAATCAGAAAAAAAAATTATGGTATAATCCCTCCTTCCCTTGTTAAAATATTTATCACAAACAAAAAAAAATTGTTTTTGGATCAGTGTCTTAATCCAATAAATACCAAAAGCAATAAGAATATATATATATTATAAAGATAATTTGAAATAAGAGTTAAAAAGACATTCATCAATTTTTCTAATAAAAAAAAAACCATTTTGATAATTTCAACATAGATATATTAAAAATATAAAAGAACACACCACACGAGTATTGTGAGAGGGATTTTTTTAATTCTTTTTTGAAGGCACGTGAAGGACAGACAACAAATAAAAAAAAATAACAAAAAAATTTGTGTAAAAATAGTTATTGATGATATTATAAAAATATCATAATCCTATAAAAAAAAATTAACATGTAATGTAATGAAATAATAGAGCCAGCACTCTGGGTGTGACCTTAAAAAAAAAGCTTGGTGCATATGGCCTGCAAA
>Ga0325411_1002349_pt1 | contig 21378 bp, 4 predicted proteins | sample PopdelMetagenome_13_FD_206181 | JGI IMG/M metagenome (GOLD analysis project Ga0325411, IMG submission 206181) | Populus deltoides microbial communities from Bellville, Georgia, United States - Xylem-PdIQD-R4 | ecosystem: Host-associated > Plants > Phyllosphere > Stem > Wood/Secondary xylem...
TAGATGACTAGTTAACATAAACATAAAACATGTGGGAAAATCATCTTACAAATATTATGGCATGTGAGTGTTTTCACCATGGATTCGTACAATGTTCTCATATTTTTGTTTTTCTATTATTTTAATGTAATCCTCTCACATTTAGTTTATTTAGGATTGAGATCAATAATTTATTTTGGTTGACTTTGCAAGGTTTTTTTGCAATGTTAAAAAAAAGGTTTCGGCATTAAATTGATACTTAATTTGAAAAAATTAAATCAATTTTATTGATTAGACATGATTAAAACTCTGAGGATCAAAATTGATGTTGAAACAAATTCCTAAACTTTTTTTAAGCCATGGTTGATGCAATTTTTTAGCTTTTTAGTCCCTAAAGTTATTTTTTCAATTTGTTTCATTTTCAATTCCTGTTTTCTAAAGTTTTTACATTTTAGTACAGGACTTTATTATCTTTGAATTTCAATCCATGAGTTAAAAGAGAAAGAGGGAGGGACTTGTTGGAAAAAAAAGGGATAAAATATCAGTTAATTAAGATTTGATGATAAAAAAGGTTGTTATTAAAATCAACAAGTTTCATAAATTATTGGCTTAACGAGAGGGCATGACCTCCTTCCTAATATGCTAGGCACATTGGCCCATCCAAGTCCTCACGCTTGACCTGTATTGTCATTTCAATTTTTTATCTTTGGAATTTTGATTTAAGTCCATTGAAATAGATTGATGAAGAGTTTTCTTTGTGATTTTTTTAATGCCATTCAATTTTTATTTTTTTATACTAGATCATATCCTTTTTTCCCCTTTATTATTATTATTATTATTATTATTATAATAGCAAGTGTTTTTTTGCACAACCATTCATAATGTTTTTTATTTTATTTTATTCCATTACTTTCTTGCGCATATCTATTTTTATTATTGTGTAATTAAATAAAGATAATTTTAAAAAATAAAGTTGTTAGACTCAATCAAATTATGTGATAAGTGATTCAATCCGATCGATCTAATGTGTCGTTATTTCAATATTTTTTAAACTATGTTAAGACATTGCAGAATTTTTTAAAAGTAAAAACTAGGTTTTTTCCAAGTCAATCATGTAGCTGGGTGAGTCATATACGAGTCGACTCCAACCTAGGCCCCGTTTGTTTGCTAGAAAGAAGTTTCCTTTTGGAAAGTGAATTCCGGGAAAGTATTTTTCGATGTTTGGTAGTGTATTGGAAAATAAGTTGGAAAACACTTTCTAGTGTTTGGTTATATCATGGAAAATGAGCTGGAAAATAATTTATTAATGTTTTATTTTTCTCAAGTTTATTAAAATAATGAGGAACAAATCTTAAAAATTAAAAAGTTGAATGAGAATGAAATTAAAAAAAAATAATTTCATAAATTATCTCAAATAAAATAAATAATAATCAAAATAATAGAGATCAAATCTAAAAAATTAAAAACAAATAAAAGGTGAAGAAATTAAAATAATAATAATTAACATTTCATAAATTATTTCAAATAAAATAAGTAACAATCAAAAGAATGAGAACCAAATTTGATACATAAAAAATTTCAATAAAAAAATGATAAGAAAAAAACAAATAAAAATTATAAAAATAAGGACCAAAATTAATATAAAAATTAAATTTTAAGAGATGGAATTGAAAAATAAATATTCAAAACAAATTATATATATTAATTAAAAGTTTGACGATCAAATTTGATATAATTAGCAAATAATGACATTTCTAAATTTTTCACAACTTCCGGAAAGTGTTTTCCACCCAAATTTTCCAGAAAAACACTTTCCTGAAAATCAAGCCAAATTTTCCTTTGACTGGAAATTGTTTTTCGTTGACCAACTTTTCTAATGGCAAACAAACACAGGAAAGTTTGGAAAGTGGTTTCCCGGAAACCACTTTCTGGAAAACAAACATAACCAAAAAGAGAAACACTTTCCTGGAAACCAAACCAAAATTTTCTTTGACTGGAAAGTGTTTTCCGTTGACCAACTTTTCTAATAGCAAACAAACACAGAAAAGTTTGGAAAGTGATTTCCTGAAAAGTGAATTCCAAAAAACAAACATGACCCTAATTTAATTTAAAACTTGGGTTAGAGAGAAGTGCTCCATCCAATGAGTATTTTTTTTTTGTCTAAAATCCAGTATCTAGAAGTTCATTACACTCCTATTAATCCGGTCGAGCTGAAATAATTCATTAAGGAGTAAAACTCTCTCAATAATTGTGTACTTCATTTACAAGACTCGAGCTCAAAACCTTATTTAAGAAAAATAAACACCAAATTACTTGAACCAACCATCATTAATAATCCAATGGCCTTTAGATTTTATTGCAGTTCATTGAAACATTCAAATATTTTATTTTCAAATCAAAATTAACTTTTTAACTATTTGTGGCAAAGCACGAGTAAGGTAACTATAGATTGTGATTTTAATTTGTTTTTTTATTCTTTAACTTTATTTTTCTACCATGATTATCTTATTTTATTTTTTTTCCAAAAATCTTTTTTGTTGCTAAAAACATATTAATAATGTCTGCATATTTTTTTTTTAATTTTAAAAAACTTAGTCTAATCCGCATTTATTTCACGAGACACATGGTGGATAGAGCATCTCCAATCTGGGTTCAGAAAATCACAAATTTCTGTGAGCAAGAAAAAAACACTTCTTGTGAAAGATTCTCAGGTTGGTTGATGATGAATGTAGTTGGATTTATTGTTTAAAAAAAAGAAAACGAAAAAAAAAAAGAGAAAGAGAAAGACGGTAGAAATGAATCTTACTTAGGGAACGTTTGGTACTGTGTTTGTGTTTGTACCTGCGTTTCTTGCAAATTTGAATTTTTTTTTTTATTAAAATTGAGTGTGGTTTGTATTTTTTGGATCGTTTTGATGTGCTGATGTCAAAAATAATTTTTAAAAAATAAAAAAAATCATTAGCATGTATTTCGATACAAAAAGCTATTTAAAAAGCACTCGTAACCATACTGCCAAACAGCTTGAAAAAGAAACGAAAAGAAAAAACAATAACGAGGGAACCAACTAATGCCATGCCACCATTACAACTTCTTTTCTCCAATTCAACCGTTTGATCATTATTACCCCCCGAAAACGACTTCAAAAAACAAAATCAATAATTTAAGGGTTTCGTTCGTCTTGATTATATGAAAACCCTAAAATCTCTATCAATATTTTGTATATTAAAATTGATTAATTAGCTGAATAAATAAATAATCCCCGCTGCCTCTCTCTCTCTCTCTCTCTCTCTCTCTCTCTCAAAATCTCAATGGCTGATCATGTATCGGACGCTTCCCCTCTAATCCCTCCGTCGCCGATCACCGAGCCCAGCGAGATCGACCTTGAAGCCGGTCCTGGCGAGCAAATCCAGTGCCGTATTTGCCTCGAAACTGACGGTAATTACCTCTTTAATTGCTTTATGCTCACTGTAAAAGTCGTCGCTTAGGTTTCACCATTCTAGTATTCTATTTGTAGTATTTACTTGCTTGTGGATGTACAAGGTTTTAGGTCAAAAGAGTGAAATATTTCTTTTTAAATTCAATTTGACAATTTGCGGAGGTTTTACTTGCGCACTTGAAAATGATATTTTTATTTTACTTACAATTTTGCCTAGTTGTTATTGTAATTTGTGTTAGCTGGTGATGTTATAAATTGTTGTTGCTTGGAATTTTGTAGCTTTTCCAATTTTTACTCTAGGGGATTTTAACAAAAATTGAGAATCTTGCTGGTGAAATATTTAGAGTTAATTTTTATTTGCATGTTTAGAATTTTCTACATCTTGTTTATTTCTATTATTATTGTTGCTATGTTGACTGTTTATTATAGATGTTGCTTAGAGTTCTTAGATCTTGGAATCTTGCAAGCTTGGCCTTGAATTTAGTTTAAAAAAAATATGAACTTTGTAAAAGCATTTGACTTTTGGCCCTGGATTTTTAGTTCATTGTGTTTTCTTTTCCTCAGGTAGGGATTTTATTGCACCATGCAAGTGCAAAGGAACGACAAAGTATGTACATCGTGAATGCTTGGATCAGTGGCGAGCTGTGAAAGTAAGTATGTTTATCATGTTCTTGCACAATGTTAGTGATATGGATCCCACTTTGTTGATTGAATTCCATGTAACAAGATCTTTTGATATGACCATGCATGTCAGCTGGCTAAAAGCCAATTTGGTTTAGAGAGGTCACTGAACAATCCCTCTGTTTTCCTAAAGGTTAAAAAATGTCCTTCAGTGTTTGCGTGTTGGTTTGAAATTGACGACTCTTATTGCATACAATTTTCTTCACCAATGCTTGACGTGGAATTATGTGGCTTAGAGGCCACTTGCATTTTGATAATTTGGATCTTCTTTTCATCTCTTTTATATAATTTTTGGTCAAGAACGATAGATATTTTCTCTAGTGTGCCTTCATTTTATTTTATATTTTACATGGATGTGCAAAATTTCTAAAATAAGAAGATAGACCTAGAACTGGATAGATGACAAAATGCTGCACCTCCATGGTGGATATTCACATCATGTGAATGGGAGTGTTAATGAACACCTCTATATTGGTATAATTCATATGATATCCATCTTTTTGGTGCTTGCCAAACTTTCTAACTGTATGTGACAACAAGTAGTTGGTTAAGTGATTAATGTGATGTATTGATAGCCAAGCTTGCCTCTGGCATGATATACATGATGGATATAGTGTAGGCTTGCTTATTTGTCCTTTTTACACAAGTTAATTGCGCTTGTTCTTTTTATCTCTCTCTCTCTCTCTCTCTCTCTCTCTCTCTCTCTCACACACACACACACACACACACACACACACACACACACAACATCCAGTACTTGGATCATCCATAATAATTCTGGAGGCAGACTATGTTGCTTGTCATAGATATGTTTGCTGGAGTTTGTTTTGCTATATGAAGCAGTTCGCTGCTTCATTTTTTATGCCAAGTTTCTACAGGCAAGGTAAAAATTGATGCCTTTCACAATAAGTTGTTGATTTTAGCTATGCAACATGTTAATATGACACCAATCCCCTTTTACCCTGGGATTAATGTTATTGGGCTATGATGTTTTTTTCTTACAATTTCTGCCTATTTTCTTTAGGAAGGGTTTGCATTTTCTCACTGCACAACCTGCAAGGCTCCATACCATTTGAGAGTTCACGCTGCTACTGATAGGAAATGGCGAACTCTGAAATTTCGATTCTTTGTGACTAGAGACATTGCATTTATTTTTCTGGCTGTTCAGCTTGTAGGTCGTCAGTACCCTACTTTGAGTTATTTTGATGTGTTCCTTTCCTTTTCTTTTTATTTTTTCTTGTGTCAAAGGTTTTATTGTCATCTATTTATATTAATTTGTTACAGGTAATTGCTTCACTAGCATATTTGGTCTACCTAATTGACACTCATCAAAAGTCTTGGCTTCGTCTCGCATGGGGCTTTGATAGCGAGCTTAGTTTCTACTACATATGTGGTAATCTTAAAAACTTGAAGTGATGGTTATCACAGTTCCTGTCAATGCATGCTTATGACACATAGCTATAATTGTTTGCTTACAGATTAATAGTGTTGTTCGTTATGATTTGGGTAATTCTCAACTTGCCCATGTTTATCTATTCTTGGTCCAGTCATCATGTCATGTTCAGTGTAGCAAACTTTATTTATGGTGTTGATTTCCTAATAATCTGAAAATGATTTTCTTGCTGCATGAAGGTGCATATTTCTGTGGTCTGCAGCCTTGAACAGCATTTATTCATAAAAATCGGCTGCTGACATGAACTGATTAATAGATTTGTCTGTTGTTACATTATTTGTCCTGTTTCTGATATTACACAAGCTGTTATGAAGTTTTATGTAATTGGCTGCTTGAACTTCTGTTGCTAATATAAAAACCGAACCATTTATCTATTATTTCAGCATATTTGGAAAATTAGATCGAAAAATATCATCTATTTTTTAACTGTAAAAATTGGTAACATTAAAATATTGAATACACTGCTAGTAATTGATCGCAGGAGGAGGCATGTGAGATTTATGTTGAGGATTCAAGCATGATCTGTTATTGTTTGTTATTTTTGCCAGAATACTTGAATTGAATCTTTATGATAGAATGTTGTTGGACAGGAGCACTATTATTCTTTGCTTTGCTGGGGCTATCTGGTTGCTTCATAACTTGCTATGATCGAAGAGTACGCAATGATTTGGCTCAGCCATGTCGAGAGATATGTCTTTGTTGCTGCCAGCCCGGGTACAACTCTGCTATATCAACAACTGATGTGCACGATATAAATTGTTCTCATTGCTGGATTGCCATATTGTTATCCTTTTTTTTTTTTGGGGGGGGGGGGGGTCTTGACTGGAATACAAGAGCAGTCTGATTGATCAAATGAGTTACCATTTTTTTAAGTTTACCTGCATGTGAAGAGGAAAATGTATGTTAGAGTTGTTAATTGTCATCTATTTAGAGTCTTTTATGTTTCTTCCTTTTCATAGAAGAAATGAGGGATTTAATAGCCTTTTTAAATTTTGAGGAATCTAAAAAAATTTTAGCTGCTAGTTTCCTTTGTTTGGTGCAATAATAAAATATTGGCTTGATACTGCAAATCTTAGGTTAAATTCCTGAAGGATTTTGTTTGATGAAAAAAAATGCTGAAGGCAGGGGTATGTTGGATTTCTCTGTCAGGAATCTACATAGTTGGAACCATAACCTAGGCATAAAGGGAACACTATTTGATTGATCTATCTTGACTGTAATACAAGCACAGTCTGATTGATCAAATGAGTTACCTTTTTTGTAAGTTTACTTGCATGTGAAGAGGAAAATGTATGTTAGAGTTGTAAATTGCCATCTATTAAGAGTCTTTTATGTTTCTTCCTTTTCATAGAAGAAAAGAGGGATTTAAAAGCCTTTTCAAATTTTGAGGAATCTAAAAACATTTTAGCTGCTAGTTTCCTTTGTTTGGTGCAATAATAAAATCCTGGCCTGATACCGCAAATCTTAGGTTAAATTCCTTAAGGATTTCATTTGATGAAAAAAATGCTGAAGGCAGCGTTATGTTGGATTTCTTTGTCAGGAATCTACATGGTTTGAACCATAACCTAGTAATGTCATTGGTTACCTAGGAATAAAGGGAACACTATTTGATTGATCTATTTTCCTTACAAATTTGATAAAGAAAATCCCCAGTTTGCTGATCAAGATGCACTTGCTAGATTTGATGTATATTTTCCAGACTAATATATATATTATATTTTTTTTCATGCCCATCTGCTAAAATTCTTACATGTTGAACGTTTCAGTCTTGTCATCTAATGCATTATAGTTCCATTTATGTTTTGTTTGCATGTTATGTTTCTTATCAAGTGAGGAAAAGATTATTGTAGCTATCTGGTACATTAAATTCTGTCTAAGTTTTTGGGCAAATCACCAAAACCTCCCTGATGTTTGGGCTAACCAACACCTACATCTTTGCTTTTCTAAATCAAATTCTTACATCCCTGACCTTTATAATACATACACAAGTTAGGTTGCCATTCCTTAAGTGCTAATGTCCCAAATTTTAAATTTAAAGATGAAGTTACAATGTTGAAAATACCCCTCAACTTCACTTTGTTATTTTTTTAACAATCATCTCCATAACATAAGTTTTAAATTGACTGCCCCCCCTCCCTCAAATGGTTTCCGATAGCATCTAGTGTATAATATAATATATTTTGACTCTAAATCCTTTTATTTTTTTGATAATTTTTCATCATCTGTAGATTTTAGTGTTTGGTTTGGAAAAAAAAAAGAGGGATGCAAATGTTGAGTAGGCCAAACCTCAGGGAGGTTTTGGTAAATTAACTGGAAACTGATTTGCTGTCTAGAGACGCAAGTGTTTATTTAGAAAAAGCATGGATGTAAGTCAAGGAGGTTTTGATAGTTTACCTTAAGTTTTTTCGTTGGTTAGTTAGAGGGGTGCTTAAAGTTTAAATTGGTGCCGAATCAAGGTTTGGCACTGGAGTTCATTTGGGTGTGTTAAAGCAAACTTTGGGCATGAGTTCAATGTTTATTTCTTGTTTTTCAATGCATAAGATACACACATGCTCTTGTAATATTTTTTTAATTTATATCTCTGATTGAGTATTTTGGTAATTGGATTTGAGAAATCAATTCAAAAGATGATTTATGCGATCCATCTGTTTTCCTTAATTTTGCAGTGTGTGTGCAGACTGCCATTTACCTGGTACTATTTGCATGTGGACTGACTGTACCACATGCTTTGAAAGCTGTGCAAGTACAGCTGGTGAATGTGGTTGCTTAGGTGGTGCCAGTGAAGCAGGGTTACCGCTATTGTTTATAATGGTTTTAATCGTGCTTGGACTATTTACTGTAATTGGCATATTCTACAGCGTTTTGGTGGCCACAATGGTTGGACAACGAATTTGGCAGCGGCATTATCATATACTTGCGAAAAGGATGCTAACAAAAGTGAGTATGGTAACCTGCCTTCATATGTTTTTGAATATGCTTCAGTATCATTTCTATGGCGCAGTAAGTCACCAGCTCCAATTAAATAAGAAAGTATTCTCATGCTTTTTGGCCCACAAAAACTTCACCTGAACTTTTTAAGGGAACTGGCTCCAGTAGGAAAATGGTTAATAAGTAAAAAAATAAAGAAAAAAGAACAGGATCTACCGATTTACTTTATGAACCATGTCTGTAGAATTAGTCAAGCTTATCATAGAAGTGATTGAAATATTGAATTTCTTTCGATTGAGGTTATTGGTCAGTTGAAGTTAAAAAAAAAAAAGTTTTTCGAGGTAATAATCGTGTCAGCTCATTTGGTCCAAAAGTCTTTTTTTTGCCTTGCAAAGTTTGCAAATTTGAAATATTTCGTCATTGGCTTTGAGGTCAGTCTTGGGATGATCTTTTCACTTTGGCATATCACTGCATCACAATCTTAAAACATCTCTGCTGGCTACGGTATCACACATATACTCTTTGGCATCTATTGAGGTTTCGTGGACAGAGTGTTTATCATGACCTGTTTTTCTTGTGAAATGATAGGAATATGTTGTGGAGGATGTTGATGGTGAAATGACGGGATCAGATTGGTCTCCTCCATCCCTTCCACCTGAGCATGTTCAGCAGCTGAAAAACCTGGGCCTTCTGTGAGTCAATATTTATTGATCACAGGAGTAGCACACTGAAGAGACGGACTGACTCTCAGTTTTGGTAGGTCAGTCTATATTGAAATTTATCAAAGTACAGCAACGTCGTCTTAGGCAGTTACAAGGTAAGAAATACTGAAGGCATTTTGACGGCCCAGCTTCATTTATGAACCCACGAATGCTGATTTGTAAAAATTTCCTGGTATTGTTACAATCCTTCCATCAATTAAGAAAATCTGAAAATGACACCCTGAAACAGCTAACAAAAGACTCGGTTGTATATTTCATGCCTGTAATCAATCAAAGAGCACAATGGCTTTCCTCAAAAGCTTGGCGGGGCGTGGAGAGATGGCAATGATGTAGCTTGCTTAAATATATCACCCTGTACCTGATGCATTTCTGCTTTTACCATTTACCAAAGAATGTGGCCTTCTGAAAGATGCTGAATAATTTATTTTCTCCTTGAAAGTACACTAATTGTATGGAGGATAACTTGGTAAAATTTCCTAGCATAGAGGCTGCTCTTTATCTATATATAGTGCAAGGACGACTGCTAATCTAAAATGCGGTCTTAACAATATGTCCTGGAATTACATGGCATGCTGGGGCACAATAACTGCGACATGCAGGCAGGCAGGGTTTTGTTTCCCAACTCATGAGAATGACCAAGTGACCACAACCTACCATGTGGTTGCCATGTGCATCTGGTAACTTGGCATGCGTTTCGCAATGAATAAGATGCAACAGAGCAGGGGAACGTAATATTTTTGTTTGTTTTATCGATGAGCTTTGCTCGTTTTATCAAGCTGTGCCTCCGAGATTTTTCATTGTCTTGCTAGACTCCAGCGTGCAAGTTGTTTGACAGACTCAAGATGCCTGAATTATTTGATGGTTACTCAAGTCTACAGTAACGTGGACAAGAACACACGGGACATCTATTACTATTTATTTACGTAAGACGGAAAAGTCTGAATTCGGTGCAATGCTTATGTTAAACATGTTTTTGAATATTCTTCGTAGGCTAGGCATCAGATATGGCCAGCCAAATCTGATCGGTCAATGCTTTGAATTATTTTATTTTGGTGGGTTGGTGAATTACCGACAGCTGGTGCTTAGTTAACTTTGGTGGTTTTAACCGACCAACCCATCCACCGTTACACAAAACGACTGCTAGCCATGATATTGGACCATTATCTGAATCAAGGTTTATAAGCAACGATTTCATTTACTGTAATTGCATTTGGCACACAACATCGTGCATCGGACGAGCACGTGAAAAAATGTGGCTTTATACTTTGAAGTTTCAACTATAAGCTTTCCATTAAATTAATATTAATTAAAAGTGTAATCCAAAGGAAGTGAGAACCACTAATCCATGACTTAACAAACCAGCATAAAAATAATACGACGAGATTCTAAAAAATATTTAAAAAAATGATCACACATAACAAATATGAAGGGGCTTTTAACAGAACTTTTATTGTAGCTCCCTTGTTGAGATTTCGCCGTGTACTATAATAATAAAATTACTAATTTACCTTTTATTTAAATAACAAATGACCTTATTTAAAAGGGTATTAAATTTTTTTATTTTATATAAACAATAAAAGTACAAAATTTTCCTTGGAGACAAAAAATTAATATGCCTTCGGTCTATGAGTATTATCGGTTTTTTTTTATTTTAAGTTATGGTTAGATTACTAAAATTCTCTTTAAGTCAATATAGTTAAAGCTTTCAGTCAAATAATATTTATGTATTTTCACGTTGATTATTTTATTAATTTTCTATTTTATCAAGGGCATTATTGTATTTTACCATAATAAAATAATATTAGATTTTAAAAAGCTGCTGGCGCGTGCGTTGCACGGGTCTGCGCGTGGGAGGGGCCCGTCTCGTGGTTAAATCTGACCATCCTCCATGTAGTTTAATGTGCTGCCACATTCTCTTTTAGCTTGTGTGGCGCGTGTTATCAACGACTGAATGGTTTGTCGTCGGCATACCTTTTTTTTTTTTATCCTCCTTAAAAAATTGCTAATTGGTCTTCTTTGGTTTTTTGGTATTTATGATTTGGTCATTTTTCTTTTGATTTTTTATTTTTGTCCTTGATTCTTTAATAAGAGTTATATTTCCTTTCAATTTAGTCCTTCAAATCTAATTTGTAATAAATTATGCTTTTAAATTTGGTATTTTTTTATTTCTTATTTTCTTACTTGACCCTTTTATATAATTTTTTTTTCAATTTCAACCTTCAATCCAAGTTTATTTTGTGTTATTTTTTTCAATTTGGTCCTCAATTTTTTTATTTTTTGCTGGAGTTAATTTTCTCTTCAATTTAACCCTCCAAACAAATATTTGTGTCCTTTTTTCTTTTAATTTCTTTTTTTTCATCCTTTTCCCTTTTGTATAGGTGTTATTTCTTTTCGATTTAGTACTTTAATTTTAATTTTTTTATTTAGTCCTTATTCTTTGATTTTTTCTCCTTAACTCTTTAATAAAAGTCTTATTGGTTTTTAATCTCACATTTCAAACCAAGTTTATGACGTATTATCTTTTTTAATTTTTTCCTCATTATTTTATTTTTTTCTTTTGTTCTAGTTATTTTTCTTTTCAATTTAACCCTCCAATAAAAAAACTTAATTGTTCTCTAATTTATTTTTTATTTTGATTTACACCCTCATTATTTTAATTACTATTTTTTTTTTATTTTAGATCCTATCATGTAGTTAATTTTTTTTTCTTCATTATGTTCTTTAGCATTTGTTGACTCGACCTAATTTTTTTATTTTTTTTATCCAATTTCATGCTCCTATTATTGTTTTTCAAGATATCGTGATCTTTTGTTTTTTTTTAAATTGTTTGGTTAATATCATTATTTTTTTTTTCTAATTAAAATAAAATGAACTTATTAATCTCAATCGCTATTATAACTTGAATTATTAATTGTTTTTATTTATTTAAAACACATTTACATAATTTAAACATTATTTTTTATATATAAAAAAATATGAACTCGCAACAAAGCGCAGAGGCAAGCATAGCATATCCTAGTTGTCAGGTTTCTCCACACTTGTAGCTTTGACCTTTCCCTATAAATAGTTTCCAAAGGTAAATTCCTGCCCATCATTCAACAATCTTCAGAAAGTAAGAGAAAGCAAGCAGTACCACAGGATTTGAGAGAAAAATGTCTGACATTGCTATGCTGGTTGCAGAGGAGTATGAAAGGAGAGTCAAGCATTCAAGAAAGGCTGCAGGTGGAGAAGGAGATATGGAGATTAACCGGGTTTCTTGTGCCTCTGTCAGGTTTCGGAGGATAAAGAGTAAGATAGGGAAAGAGAAGATGGAACTTCTCAAGATGGCTTTGGAGCCTAAGAGTTCGATGGGTCTTGCAGCATCCGATGGCTTCTTTTCTGCTTGAGTTTCTTCTCATTTTCTCTGCCTGAGGAAATTGCGTTTTATTTTCTTTCTTTGACTTGTAATTATGATTTGAATTATGTATGGTTTGAAATTGCGTTTTATTTTCTTTCATGAATTGGAATTTAGATTTGGGGAAATTTGCACTTTATTGTCCACTTTTTAGAGAAGAAAATGTTAATTAGGGCATCTTCAATGGAAAAGCTAGAAAAAGAGCTAGAAAAAAAACACATTTATTATTTTTTTCCTGTTGAAATGCACTAAAGAAAAAAAAAATATTTATCCCATTTAAAAAGCTATATCATGCCATAATGCTACAAAGATGTATATAAAAAAAATATTATGGTAATATTATGTTGAAAAGCACGAATCATGTGCTGGCCAACGTGGTACAATGTTCTCAAGTTCCAAGGATAAGATTGGAATCCTAATTCTGTCTGCTACTCCATTTTATTTTACTTGCAAAGGATAAGATTTGAATCACCCAATCAAAGGATACTTTTCTTTGCGTACTGAGCCTGTCCCCTTTTCCCTCTTCTTTGGATTTTGAAGAAAAATGCTAGAATTGGTATCAATAATTGGTACTGTGCTCGCAAAAAAAATAAAATCTGTTATGGGTCACCATGTGTAATCCTTTTACAATTACAGAGGAATTGTCACCGGCACTCTAATTGAAGATTTTTTTTTTCCAGTGACTCTAAAATTTGTAGCACTTAAATTGGTGAGCTCTAATAAGCAAATTCAAGACGTAACCGATTGAACTACACCCCTCAGGATTAGAAGATTTTCTTTTCTTTTTGTAGTGTGTCCAAATATATATATATATATATTTCTCTTATAAAGTTTACTTTTATTACCACCATGGTCCCTATCTTAATAGAAACTAAATAATTACACAAATAATCCAGGTCTTTCCTCAACATTTGATCAAGTTTATAACTACTTTAGTCATTTCTTACATAGATGATTAAGTCCTATCACAGCACCTTAATTTCTGTTTTTACGGACAACTACGTTGATTTTTGCATTAAATCTCCTTAATTCATGTCTTTGTGGATAACTAAGTCATTTGACTGTACCACCTTAGCCCCGCCTTCACAAATAGCTAAGTCAAACACAACTCACCTTGACTTTCCATCACTTAAAAGGCTAAGTCAAGAACAAAATATTTATATCTCTTTAGTTTTTGACTATTCAGACAACTAAGTCATACATATTATCTTTTATATTTATTAACTTTGTTCATCAAATAATTCTTCACCATATATCTTGATAACTTTCTTGCATTCATGATGCAATTTCATTTTACTAATTATCAAGTGTATATAACAAAAGTAACCCATTCATGTATAAGAAAAGAAAGATAAACTACAATACCTTGATATAATTAAAGAGCCTAACACCTACCTGCAACTTTAGATGTATGGGCTCGCTCCGCTGAAGTTCCAACCACAAATCTTCCTCCTAAAATTAAAAGGAGGTATGCTTGTCAACATGTTTATATCCAATATTGCAACAAGTAAATAATTTCATTGTCACATTAAATATTTCAACATTAAGTAATCCAATAATTCCATTCACACTAATTAATTCTTTCGTTTACATTCCTTATGAAGTATACGCATTTTCTAACTCAATTTCTTTTAAAATGTCTTATTATTGGTAGCAAAATGCCTTCAATTCTTATCAATTCGCACTTTCATACTTCAAATACTTCTTTTAATATCTCCTTAGCTTTTATATATATATGATTTTACTAAACATAGCAAAGTAACTATGTTATATGATCATCCAACTTAATCCTCACACCATTCCTTATACTTTCATAATTAACTAACTTGCTCATGTGTATAATTTATAACTTTTTCCACTATTTTGCATTGAAATACATTAAATCCTCTACCTATACATATTAACATGCATTAACATTAACCACATATTATTATATCTCTATATATAATTTTATCATTTATACATCAACACACCACACTCACACACAATTATATAAGCTTTATTTTATCATTTATACATCAACACACCACAATCACACACAATTATACAAGCCTGATTAAATTCCATGTTTATCATTTTTTACTATTTATATGAATAGTGAAGCTCCATGAAATTTCTCATTGTGTCAACTTATTAAACAAAAGGACTTCTTTCCCACCCAAAAAGAAAAAAAAAAGGACTTATTTCCTCATCTAATGCTCATGTGATTATCATATAGTTATTACAAGATCACTTCTCATTCTATGCTGTGGGTTGGACCAAAATTGTTTTAAGCGTAAAAAATATATTGTCTAGGCCACAAGAAACTTGTTGGCATTGTCATTAAACTTGAAGACTCCTTACCCAACTGTTTCCTTAGCATAAATTTTAAATTAAATCACGTGGAAGTTACCTTAATGTGACATTGTTGACTTGGAAGGTTCAAATAAATAAAAAAAAAGAAACAACCTAGGTTAACCCAATTAACTTGTCAAACCTGTGATCCGAATCATGAACTCTACTAGGTTCAATTTATTTATTTATTTTTATTATATGATAAAAAAATAAGAAAATCCATTCAAAATCAACTAAATATTAAAGGATAAAATTAAAAAATAATAAGAAACTCAATAAAAACCCAACATTGAAGGATAAAATTGAAAAAAAAATCAAAAGAAAAAAAAATTAAATGGCAAGAAAAAAATCTAAACACGCGGGCCTAAGGCAAGTCTAGTGCACATGAGCCTTATATATTTCTTTTTAAAAAGGGGTACGAGATGTCTTCCATCCCAATTATTTTTTTAAATAGGAGGCAAAAACATGTCACATGTTGTTGTCCAACATTGTGGTGCCTAAAAATCAGGGGAGGTGGGTTTTCTTGTCTAAAAATCCATCTTCAAGCCATTTTTGTTATCCAACAACATCTAATAAACACTATACAAAGTACCCTAAATCATCTAGCAACTCTAAAACATTTTAAAATCATCTAAAAACAAAAGCAAATATCCTTTTTGAGAGATATTTATAGACAAAACCCACACCAATCAAAATTCTCTTGTCGAATGGAACCCTTAAACATAAAAAACAATGAGTTTCTTCATTGAAAAATAGCTAAATTAAAAGCTTTATCTTTTCTCATAGTTTTCAGACGAGTTTCTCTCATCTCTCTTTGACTTAGGGAAATAAAAAAATAAAATTTTGAACCAAAATAAAAATTGTCATTGATGTGGGGTTGACCATATATTTCATTCCTTTTTTTATGTATTTTTGTTGCTTATCTTTCAATTTTGTGTTTTTACTATAATCTTAAGTTTAATTTATTGTAATTAGATTATAGAGGGATTTGATTGAAAAAAAAATGAAAATAAAATTAAGTTGTTTCACTGCTAATAGAAACTTTATAAACTTTGATCCCTATGAAGGGACCCTTGAAAAAATATTGTATTTAATTATAAAGTCTTAATTATTAAATATAATATTCCTACTTAGATGTCCTTTTAGGGTCTTCTTCTACCTCTGTAAAAAAAAAATAAAAAGGGACTCGGTAATGTATCTTCACATCAATGATAAACAATATCTTTTTTTTTAATACATTCTTTATCATTTCCCACGTCCGTATTGAGTTTACTGTTGCTAGTCGACAGTTTGGCACGTCTTGTGAGATGCCCCACTAGGGAAGACTAAAGTGGACGGAGGAATCTCAATCCTTGTCGTGGCGGTCAACATTTTCTGATCTAGGGCCAACTTGTAGAGCCTGTCTGGTACTCGATATTATTGTTTTTTGAAGTGTAATTTTTAATTTGTTAAAATAATTTATTTTTTATTTTTAAAAATTTATTTTTATTATTAACACATTAAAAAAAATTAAAAAATTAATTTTTTAAAAAAAATTTTAAAATTTTTTCAAAAATAATTTTTTACACCACGAAAATAAACGATGTCTTAGTCATGCGTGGGGGTAGATATTCGGCTGCTATGGGTGTATGTTTTTGGTGGGTCCATGGACAAGCCCATTTGGGTGGTGTGCGTTTTAACCTCGTGTAATCTCCACCATAGAGTGAAGAAATTTCTTTACAGTTCATAAGGGTCTTAAATTGTCGAGCCACATGATATATTTTGTGTCTCTCTTTTAATATTTCATCATGCTATTATTGTGTTCTTTATTCTTCCTCCGCCGCGCCAACAAAATCGACATGGCGAAGGAGGAAGCTTTGCCGGTTCCCCGGGGAAGATAAAGAAAGAAAACATGAAATATTCCATACATCAAGACGACTGTATATATATGCGCGCTAGCATTAGCAAGGATAAATTACACCAAAAACAGATGGTGATACGCTAAGATCATGCATGTATATACATGATAGAAAGAATCTCTCTGCCCTACAAGTGAGGTATCTTTAACTAAATATCTATATATGATTGGCTATGCCAAGAAAAAAAACTTATCTATCTTAGAAAAGTTTTTTCAAACTATTACCATATAACGCAGACAACAAGAACATGGTATCATCATAGCTCCCACCGTTCCGTATATTATCTTGCAGCTGATGATAATTGACCACAATCTCGTCTGGCAAAACCCTAGTCCTGCAAAGTGGGCATGTAGCCAGATACTGCTGTAACCATTTGTCTAAACACTCCTTGTGGAACGTGTGATTGCATCTCAATTTCCTGACCCTTTCGCCTTTCATAAATCCCGATAAGCATACCGCACATTCTCTTGATTGCTGCCGGCTGAATTTCTCACTGTAATGAATTGCTGGATTTGTTTTTTCAATGAGGCTGAGATATTGTGAGGAAATCATGAGAAATAGCTTATCAGGATTCGTGAGCTTACTTCCGGGGACGAGGGACCGGATTAGAAATAGGGTCTTGAGGAGTATGAGATTGAAGGAGGACATGGTAGCGGTGTAGAGGTGAGAGAAGACTTTCAAGAGAGCTGCCATAACTGGCTAGCTTCTCATTAATTGGGAAGCACAGATCATGGATATAGGATGGCTGATAAAGTTTATATACTAGTAGCACTACTGCTAAAACAATGCATTTTAAGTCCAGGTACCTGTGTATTCCAGGTATCGACTTGTCAACCTACAAAAAGGCATGCGAGTCAAGTCGGCCTACCTAGCATAAAAAACATCTAATCCTGCCAAATTTTCCCGTTTAACCTCACAAATTAGCACACCAAATTATTGAAAGAATGCTTTTGAATTATCGAGAGTCTACAGTACAAGTTGACTATTATTTAGTGCCCCCAATGAAAGTATCAAATTTGTAAATTCTAACCTTCCCACCTACCGTCTTAATTAAAAAAATAAAAAAGCACAGAAACTGCACAACAAGGCCTTGATCTTGAGTCATAAAGTAAGTTTTTATTTTAATCCCATATTATCTTCTCTAATTAGCGACCAAATTGCAGTAAAGTAAATAATTAAAGGTAGTTCTAATCACGTTGCCGGAGACCCAACCCATAACAAGGGTCTTCTGCCTTCCAAGTAAAGAAATTGTCAATTAGAAATGCCTGCATGATTACATTATCTGGCAGCATGTCCAGCGCAGACACGTATGATTGAGGTGCCCATTATTATATTTAGGGACAAGCAGTCTGCGAATCTTACCCATTTCTATGGGTAAGATTAATTATTAGGGAATCCACACTTCAATTACTGCTAATTTTATTGTGGAGTTGTTCATGCTGGAAAAAAAAATGGTTTGTAGACATCGTCATCCAACATATTTAACCCTCGTTAAAAGTGAAATTCATATATTTTTTGGATTAAAACTTTCTTGAGTCAGTTAACACGTTGATGGGAGATCTATGTGATGATGTGTGGCTGTGGAAGTTTCACAGGAGAAGGAACTTACGTGAACTCGAATTACACTAGCTGGACCAGTTAAAACATGTGTTAAGTGGGGTTCAATTTATTTTGAATAAAGAGGACACTAGAGTATGGGGGAGGCAGACTCACGAGGAAGGTTCACCGTTAACACTTGCAGCAAATTAATTGACAGAGTTGTTTCCCAGGTTCTGTAATGTTCTCCAAAGATAGATGTTTTCATTTGGATGCTGCTACAAAATAGTCTGCACTCGGGAGTTTCTTCTGCGCATGAATTTGATAGACATTGAGTTGTACAGCGTGACTAAGAAAATCCAATCCTGAAAAAAAAAAAAAAAAACCTAGAATAAACTCCGGCTAGTCAACTTAACTTTTGACCTAAATTACGAGATTGAATAGTAAAAAAACTTGATGAAGTCTAATCACCAACCTTTAAATGACGAAAATGAAAGAAAAACAAGGATAAAAAAAGTCCAGACTACCTAGAATAACATCTTGAACCTGTGACTTAGACTATAAAGCTAGGATTACATCATGGATAGCAAACTAGAAAAAAATCATGAATTGTAATTCTTAATTAACCCAATGATAAAGGATAAAATTAAAAAAAAAATCAATTAAAAAAAGATCTAAAACAAATAGTAATTAAAAGAATAAAGGCCAAGTTTAATATAAAAAGAAAATAATAGGACTTATTGCTATTTTGGAGAGAATGGTGTGGAGATTGATGAGAGGAGAAAGAAAAGAGAGAGGAGGATAAAAAATAGCATTATGAGACTGTAAGAACCCTATAAAAAGCAATTAAAAATAAATTATGTAGGTCAATTCATAATCTATTCAAAGTTGAAGGATGAAATTGAAAAAAAAATTATTAAATTAAAAAAATAACCTGAATTAACCTGAGTTAACCTGGCGATCTGGGTTATGAGATCAAAATAACTCCATTTAAAACAAATAAAAAAATTATGAAGCCCTACTCCCAAGTTATCTAATGTTGAAGGTTAAAATTAAAAAAAAAAAACAAATACATGACACCGATATAGAACCCAAGAGAAAAACAATTAAAAGAATTATGAAGCACAATTCTTAAGCAAACCTAATATTGAATGATGAAATTGAAAAAAAAACCTAAAAAAAAGATTAGGTTAGTGGAGGGGAAATTGAAAAAAAAACATTAAAAAAGACCTAAAAAATAAATCGAGTCAACTCATGTCAACCTACTAAACATATGACTCGAGCCATGTGATTATGATAATACCATAGAAATCCAACAAAAAAAATGACTAAGCTCAATTTACAACCAATCTAATATTGAAGGATGAAATATAAAATAATAAAAAATATAGCAAAAAATAATGACTCAAGTCAAATCAGGTTAATCTATTAAACCCACGACTGGGTCATGCGATCGAGATAAACATATCTAATGTTAAAGGTTGAAACCAAGAAAAAAAAACTAAATTCATTAGACCAATATATAATCCAAAAAAAAAACATTATGAAGCATAATTTCCAAAAAATCTAATAGTGAAGGATGAATTTGAAAAAAGAACCTAATTAAAAAGAAAAAGAAAAAGATTGGGTTGTTGGAAGATGAAATTGAAAAAAAAAATCTTTATTAAAACAAACCTAAAAAAATAAATCAAGTCAATCTGCCAAACCTGTGATCTATGTCAAGTAATTGGTATAATCATATAGAAAGCTAATTGAAAAAAAACTACGAAGCTCGATTTCCAACCAACCCAATGTTAAAGTATGAAATGAAAAAAATATCAAGTAGAAAAAATAACCTAAAAAAGTAACCCGAGTTAATTCGGGTTAATCTATTGAACTCGCGACTTAGATCATGTTATTTTATTAAATTCATTTAAAAAATCTAAACAAATTCTGAAGCATAATTCTCAAGACAGCCTGATACTCAAGAATGAGATTGAAAAAAAATAAAAAAAAGAAGATTTTGTTGTTAAAGGGTGAAATTAGAAAAAACCATAAACACTATTCCAATGAATAGTGTTTTGCGAGTATGGCTATAGAGAATTAGTCACGCCCTTTAGTTTTTTTTTATTAGGTAGAGTGTTAGCGTTTTGCTATGGGTTGAATAAAAAATGAATTATTGCACAAGAAAATATGTAAGCCCAATTGTATTTTTTTTTCACGTGATAAAATATTTGAAATAAGGATGAAAACTTGACTAGTATATTAGATCAAGTTAATCAACCACCATATGCGTTAATAAATGAAAAAAATCAGTGTGGCATGTTCGACCTAACAGGCTAAGAGCGAATTAGTCTCCTCGTTCAAATGGTAATCTGGTTAAAAAACAATTTCACTCAGCTATTGTTTTAACCTCTATTTAGCCCTAGCTTAAATGTGAAACAATGGAATGTTAAAGGATTAAATCATAAAAAATATTTAAGTAGTGAAATGAAAAGATAGGGATATATTATATTGATATATGTTAACTGTGAAATTTACAACATTGATAATGAACACGATCACAATGACTAAATCTAATTAGACAATTTGTACTTTTCTTTTTCCTTTCTGATTGGGCCTTAATTTGGTCTTAATTGACCTCAAGTTATATTAAATATGGAACTAAATTGAAGAATTATAAAAGAATTAGACATGAGATTTAAGAAGTAAATAAATGATGAAAATGAAAAAAAAACATGAGTATAATAAAGAAAGAAAGAAAACCTTAACCTGGATTAATTTTCTATACTCACAACCCGTAAAATCTTAGACTTGGGTTCGATCAAGAAGCTTAATTCTTAAACAATTTAATATGAAGAATAAAATTGAAAACAAATTACAATCTAAAAATCTTCCAAAGTAAAAAAGTAATTAAAATAATAAAGATGAAATTTGATATAAAAATAAAATAAAATCAAACATTAAGGGATGAGATTGAAAAGAAATAAATCAATTTATTAAAATATTAGTGGCATCTGACTATGGACGCTGGTACA
>Ga0325411_1002351_pt1 | contig 21370 bp, 9 predicted proteins | sample PopdelMetagenome_13_FD_206181 | JGI IMG/M metagenome (GOLD analysis project Ga0325411, IMG submission 206181) | Populus deltoides microbial communities from Bellville, Georgia, United States - Xylem-PdIQD-R4 | ecosystem: Host-associated > Plants > Phyllosphere > Stem > Wood/Secondary xylem...
AGTTTTTTATAATTAGAAAGTCAACTCAAATGAACTTTTTTATTTAGCTAAATAAAACAAAACAAACAAAAGATGTGTAAGTGTGGCACATCTAGGGATGCATTAGAGGTGTCCTTGTTTTTTAAACAGTGCGTGCAGTACCTCCTAGCATTCAAATATACTTTTTTTTTTTATATTGTTGAAAACGTTGTTATGTTCTCATCCGATTAGTGTGACATGTCTCCGGTGTTGATCTGGTTTTATTGCCAGCGAATCTTTTTTTTCATTCTCTCTCCTCCCTTGAAAATTTCAACTTGTTAATCTTGGTTGTTGGTATTTCAACTTTAGTCTCTATTCTTTTGATTTTTAATTTTTTTTCTTGGTCCTTTTGTAAAAGTTATTTTTTTTTCAATTTCACCATTTAATTACAACATTATTTTTATTTTTATGTTAATTTTGAACCTCATTCTTTCTATTTTTTTTGTTTTTTTTACTAAATTGATTTTTTTTCAATTTCACCCTTCAATTAAATATAAAATTTATTTTGATTCTCATTCTTTTAATTGCTATTTTTAAAATCCTTTTTTATAATTGTTTTTTCAATATCATCTTTCAATATAATTTATTGAGAATTGAACTTATGATTGATTGTGAATTGGACTTCATGATTTTTTTTTAAATTTGGTGTTTCGGGTCTAATTAATTGAGTCACGAGTTTAAAAAGTTAGCATGAGTTTTTTTTTTAGAAAAAAAGTCTTTATAAATCTTTTTATTTTTTATCAGTCACATGATCTGGACCACGGGTTTGGTGGAATATCTCGAATTGGCTTAGCCTTAATTAACGTGATTACAAGTTTGTCATGAATAATTTTTATGTCCTTTTTTTTACCCAATTTCAAAACCTAAACTTCATTTTTTACATAAAAAATTGTCCAAACCCTGTGGTGAAATGCGGGCACCGAGGCTAGTTAATATATCAAAAGAATTGGGGTGATTGTCTTGGGTTTTTGTTTTTCATTTGACACTTTTTTTTGTTTTCATGTTTATTTTTTTTAATTGAGTCTTTTTATGACCTAATTTCTTGTAACATAGTTTTAAATTGTGGTAGAAAGAAAAAATAAAATAAAATCAAAGACAGAGGAACCATAATATAAATCTTGAGAAAAATGCATGACCAATCTTAAATTCACATAACAAATGCTTTTCAATCCACCTATATTCCTTTCTCATCCAATTTAGTTCCTTTAGTTTTTGAAATTCTAATTTTGGTAAAAAAAAAGTTCATTTTTCAATCCTTGGGCTTGAGAGAGGAGAGGAAAACTCATTTGAGAATGAAAAAATATAAAGAAAGTTGTCAGTAAACCACATTCTAGTGACAAAAAAAAAATCTTGGTATCAACGAATTCCATTTAGCAAGGTGTTTTTAGACCTTCATCTTACAAATAAAATTTTGGTATAGAGAGTGTATAGAGAATTTTTTCCGGTTTGATTTTGTTTTTTTTTTTTAACGATTTAGGGTGTTTTGAGTTGAGAGATTGGTTTATTAACATGATAAGCATGTTTTTGGGTGTTTTCATGTGAAATTAGGTTGAAAATGAATTTTTGGGTTCAAAAAATCCAGAATTAATTTGACTAACTATCTAGTGGTAAAAAATTAGATAAGTAGACGACGTGTCATCAACTTTAAAAAAAAAAAGAAGTGGAAAACATGAAAAAATAAAAAAAAAAGATAAAGAAAGAAAAATACATTTTTTTCTACTCCATTATTCATTAATATGAAAAACATATTTAATGTTTTTTTTTTTTTGTATTTTGTGAGTTATGATCTTCATTCCTTTTGCCAACAAAAAAAGGCCGTAAATACGAGTTTAGTTCGTGTGCATGGCCTTTCATTAATAGGCTAGGAGCACTAGGCCTCCCAGGCCTAGACGTCTAGCCTATATATATTAGGCTCATTATGCATTTGTTTTTAAATTTTTTTAATTGAATTTCATAAAAATAATAGCTTTAAAATATATCAATTTAAAGAATAAGATAATATATTAGCAAAGCTTGAATATTTTTTATATTAAAAAAAATTTAATTCAACCCGTAGCGTAACATAGAATAATAATGTAGTTTATAAACTAAATATACAAGGATTGGTCTTAACCCCAAGGCTTCTCGTATGGTAGACAAATCTTAAGCATAGTAGAGTATATATTAGCTCATTTATATAGAAACTAGATCATTGTACGCACACCATTGTGGGTCAGGTAATTTTTTTAACATAAACTTTTTTTCCATCTTGTTAATAATATTTTTAGCAAAATAAACTAATGAAACTATACAATGATTGACATAATATGACTTGGTCAACTTGATAAATTTAAAAACAACCTAAATTGTCCAAGACAACATAACGACTCACGAGCCACAAGTGTCATTTACGACTCCCTCAAATTGTAAAATAGGTTAACATAATTTACAATAAAGAGAGATATGATAGAGGAGAGAGAGAAAAAAAAAGAAATAAAAAAAAGACCCAGAGGCACACCAAAATTTTGATGATGACACCACTAGTATTGTTGAAAAGATCTTGACAATATGAATTCAATGACACCAAAAAAGATTACCAATGTCGAATGAAGTGGGCCACATGAGTCATTTAAATGTGTCGGGGATCACGAGGTTGCTTTGATTCTTTAAAAAAAAATGGGTTAACTTAGGTTGATCCTCCCAACCCATAACCCGGACCCCCAAGTTAAGTTTTAAAACTATGATAATACCTACTTTTGTAAGCCCCAGATCCTTATCTTGATCCAGGTAAACCTAGGTTAACCCTCCCGATCTGTGACCTCGACCTTGCCCCGGGTCAACCCCTTAATCGAGTTTTAAAATTATAATAATAATTATTATTCTCTTTACATTGACCCATATCAACCCAAATTAGCCCTCCTAGCCTTTAACCCAGGCTTTGCCCCAAGTCGATCTCGAGTCATGTTTTTAAACTATGATAATAACTACTGTTTTTTTGACATTGACTAACTCAACCCAGGTTGACCCTCTCAACCTGTGACCCGAGCCTTATACCGAGTCAATCTCCAAATCAGGTTCTAAAACTATGATAATAATCACTTTTATCCTTGTTGTAACTTGAAAGAACCTAGGATGCCCCTTCTGACCTATGACCCGAACCTTGTCCTTAGTTAATCTTTGAGTCAGGTCACCACTTGTCAATTAAATTGACAGGTCAATAACAAAGGTTTGGGTTTAGAAAAAAATAGAGAAAAAATTGACCCAACTTGACCTAAAGAAAAAACTTGAGTTAACCCGTGACCCATGTAAAATCCGTCAAAAACCATTTTTTTCTTCTTGTTTTTATCCTTTATAAAAAAACAGATTTCACATCAAGGGCAATATAGTTATTTTATAAATAAAAACCCTTGTGAAAAAAGTTAGACAAGCTTGTCCTACTCCTTTTAGTGGGACAAAAATTTCTCCACTAGAATAGCCTTGGACATGATAAAAATTGATTTTTATACAATCTAAATATGCACCAAACAAATTCATGAAAAAACTATCTTATATAGTCCATCTTTGCTAGCGTACCAAACACTACCTAAGAGTATATAGTATAACAACTAAACAAGGACCTGCTCTGTACCAAGACACAAGTGTTAAAAAATGATGTTAAGATGATGCAAGCATTTATATAAAAAAAAAATAAAAATAAAAATTCAAGACTCAAATCATTAACATAATGATGTTAAATAAGCTCGGTTAATTTAAATTATTCAAATAAAAAAAATATAATCACAATAAATAAACTAACAACGTAAAAAAAAGTAAAAAAAACTGACTCGAGCCCTTTTGTGTTAGCATGCCAAATTGCGGCTACTAAGGTAATCTATCAAAAATATACTGAATAAAACTAAGAAGTTTATTATCAAACAACCCATTATTGAAAGGAAAAAAAATGATTTAAGTCAACTAGATTAACCTGCTAACCTTACAATTATGGTACAAGATTGGAATAACTTCATATAAAAGAAGCATGAAGATCAATCCCCAAAAAATCAAATTTTGAAGAGTGAAATTGAAAAAAAAAATTAAAATGACAAAAAAAAACCAAAGTCAATGTTTTAACCTTCAAAACTCATAACCCCAATCATAAGTCCGAGACTAACCTCATAGAAGACAAACCTTAAAAAATAATGAAATAAAATTCTAAAGTATTAAAATATTGAGGGATGAAATTGAAAAAAAAATACAATACAAAAGGATTCAATAAAAAAACAATTATAAGAACGATGACTAAATTTAATAAAAACAAAATTGAAATCAAATGCCAATGGATGAAATTGAAACAAAACGCAATTAGGAAAAAGATTAAAAAAAAAGACAATCAACAATTAAAAGAATGAGGACTGAATTTAAAATAAAAATTAAATGAAACCAAATGATGAGAGGCGAAATTGAAGAAAAAAATCAATAAAAAAAAGATAAGAAACAAAACAAATAGAAATTAAAAGAATAAGAACCAAATTGGATAAAAAATAATAATTAAATGACACATTTATATTTTGATAAGGAGAAGAGAGATAAGAAGGAGAGAAGAAAAAAGTCCACCAGAGTCCAACCACCACCCCACCATGTACATGCAAAGCGCCAATAGAAAAAGCATAGCGAGACGCTCCCAACACCATCCTGGAATGTGGTGTGTTGACTCAAGTCGCGAGTTTTATGAGTTAGCCGTGTTTACTCGGGTTATTTTTTAAAATAATTATTTTTCAATTTTATTCTTCAACATTACTTTATATTTTTTTAATTCACTTTTTATAAAGTTATTCTAGTCTTCTGACCCAAGTTTTGCAAGTTAACCCGAGTTGATTTGGGTTATTTGTTTTCTTTTTTTATTTGATTTTTTTTCTATCTAATAAATTGTGTTGGTTGGGAATTGAGACTTATAATTTTTTTTATTTGAATTTTTTAAAATTTCATCTTTTAATATTAGATTGATTGGGAATTAGACTTTATAATTTGTTTTGGTTTACATTATAAGAGATTATCTTTGTCTCATGACTCGGGTGGTTTTTTGTGTTTTATTTTTAATTTCACTATTCAACATTAAGTTGATTGGAGATTAAGTTTAATAATTTATTTTGATTTTCTTTCTATGGGGTTATCTAAGTGTCTTATGACCCATCTTTAACAAGTTAATGTAAAAAATAAAAACCTAAAAAAATGTTGAATGGTGAAATTAAAAAAAAAATCAATTTAAAAAGGGACACAAAAAACCACCCGAGTTAACTGACTAAACTCGTAACCAGAATCATGAGACCGGGATAACCTCATAGAAAGTAAACCAAAACAAATTATGAAGCCTAAAATCAGCCAAATATTGAAAGATGAAATTAAGAAAAAAATACTCAAGTCAACCGGTCTAACCTGAGATCCAGGTCATAAGACTGTGATAACCTTATAGAAAACAAATAAAAAGTTATAAATCTTAATTCTCAATCAATTCAATTCGGCAGGATTAAATTGAAAAAAAAAAACCAAATAGAAAAGGACAAAAAAGTAACTTAAATCAACCTCGATTAACCTACGAACCCAAGTTATAAGGCAATGATAACTCCATAGAAAGCGAATAAATTTTTTTTTTGTAAAGTTTGATTCCTAATTAACCAAATATTAAAGGGTGAGATTGAAAAAAAAAAATTAAAAAAATAACCCGAGTCAACAAGACTAGTCCACAAAACTCGTGACTTAAATAATAAGATTAAAATAATTTCATAGAAAATAAATTAAAACAAATTACAAAACTCATAAACTCAAAATTAAAAAAAAAATTAAATCTCCCGTGATTCACTTTTCACTCTGTTTGAGTGTATGTTAATTAATTAATAATTAGATCCATGAAATCAAATCTCCCGTGATTCATGGCTGCGTGTCGGTGAGCTCCCAACACAGAATGTGTGGTCTGGCTACGCTACAAAGAGTAGGACGTGCAAAAGAGGTAAAAAAATATGGTAAAGGTAATTTGGCAAGTCCCTATTTTGCTGCATTACAATAGAGGCATGCAATTATCCATTGCTTACATTATAGTCCAAATACGCAAAGCAAAGCCACTTTCTCTTGTTTTTCTCTTCAAAGCCATGCGAGCGTGCTCGGAGATTGTAGTTATGGTTGCTTTTCAAAGTGTTTTTTGTGCCGAAATATATCAAAATAATTTTTTTTATTTTTTAAAAAATTATTTTTGAGATCAGTACATCAAAATGATCCAAAATATACAAAAAAATAAATTTTAATAAAAAAAATTAATTTTTTTAGAAACTCTGTTTACACCGCGTTCCCAAACGGGCACACAATATCTACTTTGTGTCACTTCTTCAAAGTCATGCCTTTTGTATTACTCAATCTTTACATAATTATATCGCAAGATAATGACATCTCTAAGTTTACTTTTATGATCCCTTCATCTTAGATAATAATGCCATTTAGGGAACATTTGAGTGAGGTGAAAAGAAGGCTTGCAACCCAATAAACGATTGTGCTATTTCTCTGTTTTCCCACCTCCTAGTGCATGAAATTGGATTCACCTTTTTGCAATGTCTCTTTGTTATTGTGCTCTAAACAAGAATTGGGTAAAATTTTATAAAATATTTTATAAAAAATTAAAAAATTTTTGTTTTTAGATCGTTTTAATATATTGATATCAAAAATAATTTTAAAAAATAAAAAAAATATTATTTCCAAGCAAAAAACACTTTAAAAAATAATTATTGCCACACTTTCAAAGTGTACACTCTTTTAAATGATTTGTTTTTTTTTTTGTAAGCAAGCATTAACTTCTCCCCTCCTAGTGCTTGAAATTAGATTCACCTTTTTGCAATGTCTCTTCGTTTACTATTGTGCTCTAAACAAGAATTGGGTAAAATTTTAAAAAAATTTGTCTAAAATTAAAAATTTTATATTTTTAGATCGTTTTGATGTATTGACATCAAAAATAATTTTAAAAAATAAAAAATATATTATTTTAATATATTTCTAAGTAAAAAACACTTTAAAAAATAACTACTACTACACTTTCAAAATGCACACTCTTTTAAATGATTTTTTTTAAGCAAGCATTAACTTGTCCGTTTTCCCCTCTCTTGGTGCTTGAAATTGGATTCACCTTCTCGTATATCTTTGTTGTTTAATATCGTAGTCTAAATAAGAGTTGGGTAAAATTTAAAATTTTTTGTTTAAAATTAATTTTTTTAATATTATTAAATCATTTTGATGTATTAATATTAAAAATATTTTTTAAAAAATAAAAAATATTATTTTAATACATTTTAAAAAATAAAACACTTCCAAAATCAATCATTACCACACTTTAAAAGCGTACACTTTTTTAAATGCATTAATTTATTTATTTTTGTAAGCAAGCATTAACTTCTTCATATTTGCTAAATCTGATATTTTCCATCAGAGATATTTCAGATTTTAAATACTTTTTGCTTTTTTTTTTTCTCGTTATTAGACACAATCAAATGATATTCTAATTAAATACAATTCTCAATTTTGATTGGAGAAAGATCATCCATGGTCTAAAAATCGAATTTGATTGACAAGGTGAAAAACATACCATCCTGCCTCCTCAACCAATCCTCAAAATTTAATCAATTGCTCCTAAATGGAAGAAATAATTATTGCTGACATTACAATAATTTCACCCAAATTCCTATTTAATTTCCTCAACTTTCCAGGCTCGGCTAGAGAGGTAGCATAGAGGATTGTAAGAGAGAGATACATTCCTTGCCAGCTAGCTTTTGACAAACTAGTCATGGGCTGTACATTCCTCAAAATCTTTTAGATGAATCTTAGTTTATACTGCACGTCGGATTTTTTTTCTTTCTTAAATGTAACTAAAAATATTTAGATTATATAAAATTATTTCATATTTTTTATTAAATTTATCCGTCAGGTAAATATTGAAATATCTTGATTTAATTTTTTATTTAGTTTAGTTTTAAAATTAAATTGTATGAGAATTATTTTGATATGACTTAGTCGACTTGACCGGTTTAAAAGCATCCCAACCACTTGATAAAAAAAAATAGAGGATGAAATTGAAAAAAAAAATAAAATTTACATAAAAAAAACCTCTCGACCTAGTTTCTTACCTAGTCCAGGTTTAAAATTAAACCGTGTATTTCTTTGACATGATCTAATCGACTTGGCCGGTCTAAAAGCAACCTGACCGACCTATAAACAAAGTCTAGGTACAAAATTGACAAAATAAAAACCTTTTGACCCAACTCCTTGCTTAACTCAGGTTTAAAATTAAACAGTGTGAGAGTTTTCCTGACGTGATTCAGTTGACTTGGTCAATCCAAAAGCAACCCGTACTATTGTTAAAAAAAGTCTATGGATGAAATTAAAAAAATAAAATAAAAGGAGAGAAATAAAAAAAAAAAGAAAGAGGGAGAGGCTGAATTGAAAAAAAAAAAAAACCAAAGAGATAGGAGCTTCATTGTCATAACAACTCCCAACTTTTTTAGTGTAGAAGTAACTAGACAGGTGACTTGCACTCTGCTGCGAGTTTGTCCAAGTATTTTCAAGGCAAAAAAAATAATATTCAAACGATGATAACTCGAGATAAATAAGGTTAAATTCACCAAAATGCGACTCACGATATAAGACCGAAACAACCTATATAAAAAAAAGCAAAAAGAAATCATAAAGTTCAAGATCTAATAACCTAATATCAAATATGAAAAAAAATCTAAAAATATAATGTCGAATAAGCAAACCCGAGTTAACTCGACTTAACTTAATAAACCCACAATATGAGATAAAGATAACAATAAAAAAAAATTTAAAAGAGGCACCTAGGAAACAAAACAAAGTTAAACAAAAAAAAAACTTCAAAAAAACCCCAAGCTAACCCAGGTTAATTTTACCAACCCGCCATCGTAATAACCAAACAAAAAGAAAACCAAAAAAATGACAAAGTTCAAGGGAAAATTATTTTATGCAAAACGATGAAATTGAAAACAAAAACTCATAAAAAAAAAGAGGAAAAAAATCAGACCTCCAAAAAAAGCACTTGGCAAAAAATATCGAAGTTAAATGAAAAAACTTAGTAAGAAAATGCAAGGTAACTCGGGTTAACTTTAACACCCTGCACTCAGGATAACCTGTCACGCGTGTATTTTTTTTAAATAATATTTAATAAAACACGCTCAAGGCTCAATAATTCAATGATAAAAGAATAAAAAAATAATTTAAAAAAAACCAAGTTAACCCATGTTAACTCAACTAACTTTTGATCTGAGATATGAGGCAAGGATAACCCAACAAAAAGGAAAGTATAACAAATCAAGAAGCTCAAGACCCAACAATTCAATGTTAAATGATGAAAACGAAAAAAAAAAAATTAGAAAAGACCCTAAAAAAGATTGAACTTAAACCGGGTTCATTGTCGAAACTGGTGGACTGGGTTATGAGACTGATATTACCCTGTAAAAAGGATACATGAAAAAATCACAAAGAAAAATTTCAAACCATAAAAAAATAAAAATTTAAAGTAACTAAAATTAAAACAATGAGGACTAAACAATGCACAAAAATAATTGAAAGAAACTAATTAGGGGCTAAATTAAAAAAAATGAAGAAAAGGATAAAAAAAAAGAATTAAAACAATAAGAATCAAAATTGAAAACCAAACAAAACTAAATCAAACTCCCAAGGACATAATAATAATAATAATAATAATAATAATAATAATAATAATAAAAATGATAAAAAAAATACTAATAAAAAAAGGACCAAATTGGATAAAAATAATCTAATTAGATTAAATGATTAGGGATGAAACTAAAAATAAAAATAAAAATCAAAAGAATGAAGACTAAACCCAAAACAAATACAAACTAGAAGATACAATTAAATTTGTCAAAGCTCTGCATGTATACCGAGACAAGAGAGAGAAAAGAATGAGAGGAGGAAAAAGACCTATCGTCACCGAACCACCACTTAGATGACAACACGCGCCACCTTAAAAGATGCGCCGCCACTTTGTATTAGGTGAGTAAGCAATTGACCTTTTTTTTTACCACCATACGTGCCTCCATGCGCCACCCAAATAGAGTGAGGGGCATTGATTCGCCTATGCGTGTGTGGCACACATAGGCCAACTTTATCGATTTATTAATATTATAGTAATGCAAATTACTAAAAAACCATTATGTAAATACAAAAATACCCTTCCAAACAGCCTTTTATTTATCAAAGTCAAAGGGAAAAAGTGAAATTTTATTGTACAAAGACATAACAACCCCTCGATCAAAGGTCAATATTTCTCAGACCTGAAGGGCTCAAATGTTATTTCACTGTACAAATAAATTTGTCAGAACGCAAAAACCCCTGGACCAAAGGCCAATTTTTTTAAGCCTCCAATGGTAATATAGTATTTTTATTATACATAAAATACATAAATAATAATCTTGTACTCGATCAATTCTCAAATGACATTTGAATTCCTTAAAAAATGCAGTTTTACTCTTAGTGCCAGGACAATTACTAAGAGAAATAAAGAGCAAAATGGTAATTACTCAGTTTGAATTTACAATGAATCTCCTTACATGCTATAATAAAAGTCCTTTTAGTTTGTTGTTAATGCTTGCAATCATAGCTAGCTATTACAGTGAGCATTAGTTAAAATGGTTAAGTTGTAACTACAAGATCCAACCAAATTGAATTTTTATTAAAAAAATAATTAAACCAAAATGAATAGAGAGAAAGACTGATTAGTTTGGTTTTATTTGTTAAAAATCAATAAGTCTAATTTGAATGAGCTTTTAGTTTATGATGAGTAGTTTAATTATGCCAAATAAATTAATGATATACTTTTTAAATTTTTGTACAAAGTTGCTTTATTAAAAAAAAACACTAAAACAAGTTGACATGATAATTATGGTATTCATTACTAGAATGGTGTTTAAAATTATGCACATGGAAGATATTGCAAAATGAAAAAACAAAATGTTAAAAACCATGGTAATGTAACATAGAGAGATAAAATTTAAAAAAGTTCAAAATTAAAAATTAAAAATATTCAAAATGAATAATGAATTCACAATGTATTTTAAGAGGGGATATAGTCTTGTAGTGAAAGCCCCATTTATTTTAGTATATACTAGTTACATGCCCCGCGTGATGCCGCGGGTCAATTATTTTTTGTATTTTTTAAAAAATCAAGATCTAAAAATGTTAGGTTTTTTTTGCAAAGTTATACCCAAGAGTCTTAAGTTTGGTGGCAACGCTTGACCCAAAAGTAATATTTATAATATTAATAATAACATTAAACTTGGGTTAACCCTCAGCATAAAAGTGTCTGGAATGCAATACCAGACCCAATAGCATTGGACGTGTGTCTGATTGTAAGGTCGTGTCATAAAAGTGTAATAATTAAATATATTAGTTAAAAAGAAAAAAATAAAGAAAAAAACCAACAGGAAGAAAAAAAACTAATGAAGAAAAAGAAAAAAAAATATGAATTAACTGTGTTAACCCTTCAAATCAGGTTAACCCGTCATACCTTGAATTCGCATCGTGAAAGTTTGATAATTAAAAAGGAAAAAACAAATTAATGGGTTAATCCAGAATTAACTAGGCTAACTTGTCAAACCGGGTTAGCCTGTCAAATCCAGAATCCGTGTCATGAAAGTTTGATAACTAAATAGAAAAAAATTTAACATTAACAATTTAAATTAAACAAAAAAAATTAATTAAAAAGAAAAAAAACAAAAGGCATAAACCTTTTCACTATGGACTGCACTGTGCAGTCCACAGTCAAAGGCATAAAAACAAAAAAAAAATAAAAACTAAAGGCATCAGTCGAAAACTACTTAGAAAAAAATTTAATATTAATAAACTAAATTAATTAAATAAAATTAATTAAAAAGAAAAAAAATCTCTAAGAAGAAAAAAAAACTAAATAGAAATAAATTTAACATTAACAAACTAAACTAAACGAAATAAATTAAAAAGAAAAAAAAGCAAAAAAAAATTACAGGTTAACTCGTCAAATTAGGTTAACCCGTTAAACCTGAGATTCATGTCATGAATGTCTGGTAATTAAATACAAAAAAGTAAAAATTAAGAAACTGAACCAAACAAAAAAAAATTAATTAAAACGAAAAAAAATCCGGGTTAACTCGTCAAACCATGTTAACCCGTTAAACCTAGGATCTGTGTCATGAAAGTCTGATAACTAAATAAAAAAATTTAACATTAACAACCTAAATTAAACAAAAACAATTTATGAAAATAAAAAAACAAAAAAAATTAACGGTCAACCCATAATTAACTGGGTTCACCCATGAAACCAGGTTAACTCGTGAAACTCGGGATATGTGTCATGAAAGTTTGATAACTAAATAGAAAAAAAAATTAGTATTAACAAACTAAATTAAATGAAAAAAATTAATTAAAAAGGAAAAAAAAATTCTTGGTTAACTTGTCAAACCAGGTTAACCCGTTAAATCCGGAAAACGTGTCATGAAAGTCTGATAACTAAATAAAAAAATTTGTTAAAAGAAAAAAACAAAGAAATAAGCAAAAAAATAATCCCGAAAGGCAAAAAAAAAGGCTAAAAAAATGAGACAACTTAAAAAAAAACCTAAAGCATCAGTGTTTTATTGTGGACTGCACTGTGCAGTCCACAATAAAACACTAATCCCTTTTAGTATATGTTACAATTAATTAAAAAGAAAAAAAGCAAAAAAAAAATTCAGGTTAACTCGTCAAACCCGAGATCCGTGTCATGAAAATCTGATAACTAAATAAAAAAATTAACATTAACAAAAAAAATTTAAAAAAAAATTCATTAAAAGAAAAAAACACAAAGAAAAAAACAAAAAAAAAACCCACAAAGGCTAGAAAACGAAAAAAAAAGAGAAAAAAAAAAGACAACTCAGCGTTTCACTGTGGACTTGTACAGTGAAACACTGAGCAGTTTTAGTTTATTGTCAATTAACAAACTAAACTAAACGAAAAAAATTAATTAAAAAGAAAAAAAATTCAGGTTAACTCGCCAAACCAGGTTAACCCGTTAAACCCGGGATCCATGTCATGAAAGTTTGATTACTAAATAAAAAAATTAACATTAACAAACTAAATTAAATAAAAAAATTATTAAAATAAAAAAACAAAAAAAATTAACAGCCCGTGAAACCAGGTTAACCCGTGAAACCTGAAATATATGTCATGAAAGTCTAATAACTAAATAAAAAGAAATTTAACATTAACAAACTAAAGTAAACGAAAAAATTTAATTAAAAAGAAAAAAAAGCAAAAAACAAAATTCTGGGTTAACTCGTTAAACCATGTTAACCTGTTAAACCCGGGATCTGTGTCATGAAAGTCTGATAACTGAATAAAAAAAATTTAACATTAACAAAAAAAAATTATTAAAAGAAAAAAAAAGCAAAAAAAACTCTAAAAGTGTAAAAAAAAAAAACAGCTCATCTTTTACTAAATGGAAAGAAATTTAACATTAACAAACTAAAGTAAACAAAAAAAATTAATTAAAAAGAAAAAAAAAGCAAAAAACAAATTTATGGGTTAACTCGTCAAACCATGTTAACCTATTAAACTCGGGATCCATGTCATGAAAGTCGGATAACTGAATAAAAAAAATTTAACACTAACAAAAAAAATTATTAAAAAAAACTCTAAATAGGTATAAAAAAAAGAAAAAAAAGAGAGAGGAGCTCATCTTTTAATGTGGACTGCACTGTGCATTCCACAGTAAAAGAATGAGCACTTTTAGTTATAGTTTAATAGTAATAGTAACTAGGTTTATAAAATCAAATGTTACATTACATCTTGTAATAAAAGAGAAAGGTTTGCTAAAAAAATACCATCACTAAAGATGATCACCTCACTAATAAAGTTTAAAAAATGAATTTTTCTGTTGTTGTTTTCAAAGTCAACCTAATTTATAATCATGAATAATAATGGGTTGATACTGGTTCTACAAGACATATAAATGTTGAGAAGATGATGTTTTACATTTACACATAAATAGATGCTGAACATTTGTATATGAAGAATTTACCAACCTTTAATGTACTAGAAATTAGGAAGGTCATTCGGAAAATGACTTCTAAAAGAGCTTCTCACACTTAATAATATGCTTTATATTATTGATATTTGAAAGAATTTAGTGTTTAGTTTATTGTTTAGAAAAAATAGTTTTAAAATGGTATATAAAAGTGACAAATTTATATTTTCTAGCAATGAATTATTTGTAGAAAAAATATAGATAGTCTCTTCAAAATAAATGTAATGATTATTATAGCTATGAATGAAAGTTAATAATAAGAATAAGAACTTTTTTCCTTACTTACTTAAGGCTTATGATATATGTATGGTAGGACATGTAAGCTACACTTCTATCCAAAGTTTAGTCAATCTGGAATTATTATCAAATATGATTTTTGAGAAAAATCATAATAATGAGGTTTGTGTAAAATTAAAATTTATAAAACTTCATTTTCAAATAATTAAAAGAGGCAGTGAACCTCTAAATTTAATTCACTTAGTTATTATTTATTTAAAGTTTGTGCATAGTAGAGATGGAAAATTACGATAGTACTTTCATAGATGATTGTGTTGAGTTTCCAAAAACACATAAACGCAATGAAAATGGAATTTTTTTTTAAAAAAAACTAGGATTTCAAAGATCATATTAGATAGATCTAGAGTTTTTTAGGGTTTATACAAAGAATACTTGAAGAACAAATGTTTTTTTAGGCTTTGAATAATTGCTTCAAGATTGGGTTATCACAAACTACAAGTCATCTAAGTGTCTAGCCTCTAATGGTAATCCACGCGAACCACAAGTGAAAAATCTTATAAACCCTTTTAGAAGAGAGGAATTGTTATACTTTTGAGTGCTAACATTTTTCTTTTATGTTTTTCAGGTGTTTTGTACTATACTGTTTATTACGGTACATAAAATAAAAGGCATAACATTTTATTTATAGGGAAACTGAAAACCTTATAAATGGTAAAATATCAATTTTTCCCTTGAATAATATCACATATATTATTTTCTTGATTTTTTCTAGATCTAGAATTGTAATTTCCTGTATAAATTACATTATAGTCCTCAATTTCTAAAACTTGTTTACAATTAAGTCACATTTGATTAATCACCCTATTTTAATTTCTGACCAATGGTTCTTATATGTGTGACTCATTAGGTTTTCTAATAAGTTGGCCCAAATATAAATCACAATACTAAATAAAATATGATTAAATAAATTAAACAAATTAATTTATTATCAATTAAATAATTAATTTATTTATATTTGAAGATCAAGTAAAATATCCAGTAACCTATCATGATCACCCAAATATTAGAAGAGTTATAAGTGGTTTGACTTAACCTTTCGGTGACCAATTTCTCAATGTAATTATTATCTCATCATGAACAACGTTTTGATTTAAACAATATGACATGGAGTATATCTACTCTGTTAAATCATGTTTGTTCTAAACATCAAAAGTATTGATTCTTTAGATAAGATTCAAAACTTTTTCCAAATCTCACTCCACCTTACTCAAGGATTTATAATCAATATTATTTGAGAACATAGGAAACATTGTTTTTAATTCACTTAGGATGATGAATCCTCTCTTAATTACTTAAATACTTTTATATAGTTCATGTTATACGCAATATATGTCTATTGGTTACCCTTGATGAAGACAACGTGTAGTAAGATCAAAACATAACATTCATCATATAAGATAACTTAATGATCTCAATTATAAGGATTACTTACACAACCATCACGTGAGTTTTTTCATAAACACATGTGATCTCTCTATATAGAATCTCATGCAAGTCAGTTCAGTATACATATCATCTTACAAGTACCTACATATTAGTTTTAGGTATTCATCATATCTCTTCTTATGAGAACAATTGCTTCCTTTCATTAAAAAAAAACATAATATGTACAGGTCTCAACAAATCTAATTAATGTTCATTCTAAATAAAGTATTAACCAGGGACACTTATAAATAATATTTTTTATGCACTATGAATCTCATAATTATAATAACTTTATATTTTTATTTGCAAAACATTTTTATCCCTAAAACTTTATCTTTATTCTAGATTCATTAATCAAATATTAAATGAATATTAAATATAAATTAGCCTTTATTAATAATTAAATATATTTACATGAACAAATTCAATACCATATGTAACTAACCAATTGGCTACAACACATATGCTAACAATCTCCCACTTGCATTAAAGTCAATCACTCATGTATTAAATACTATATCGATGTACTTGACAATGATGTTTTTATTGGGTTAATGACTTAGTAAGAGAATCTATAAGATTATCTTTAATAGGTACTTAATTTATCTTTATATTTTTTCTTTTTAAGATTCTTTAATAAAATGAAAGTATTTAAGTATATTTTTGGATCAATGATGAGACATTGGTTCCTTTGTTTATGCAATGACTCCATTGTTATTACAATACAAGGCTATTAAATCAACAATGATAGAAACCACACCTAGTTTAATGATGAACTTTTAGATCAAACAATCTTTTTTATCATCTCAAATGTAGAGGTGAACTCAGCTTTAGTTATAGAATCTATTTTTGTCTCTTATTTAGAACTCTTCCAACTCACAACACCGTTATTTAAAATAAAATATAACTAGATTGGATTTTTTATTTTCAATATCTGATTGAAAACTAGCATCCAAATAGTCATGAACTACTAACTTATCTCCTTCATAGACTAGAAAACATTCTTAGTTCTTCTTAAGTATTTAAAAGTATCTTTAACTATCTTTTAGTGACCTTCACCTAGATTCGATCGGTATTTACTCGTTATTCTTAAAGCATTAGATACATTTGGTCTTATACATAACATTGCATATATTTTGGATCCTATATCCAAAGTATATAAAATCATTTACATCATATATCCTATATCCTACATCATGTATTTTAGGGCACATATCCTTGGAGAAACGAATCTTATGCTAAACAGGTAAGTATCCTCTTTAGAATTCTTCCATGCTAAACTATTTTAACATCTTATCTATATACATAGACTAGATAATCTTTATTCCCACTATATAGGTTACTTCTCTCATATCCTTCACGGAGAAATTCTTGGACAACTAGATCTTTACTAACTGGAGTAAATAAATGTCATTTTCCATTAATAATATGTCATCCACATATAATATTAGAAAATTGACTCCACTATCACTAACCTTTTTATAAACACAAGGCTCATACATATTTTTTTATGAATCCAAATTATTTAATTATCTCATCAAAATGGATATTCCAACTCTGTAAAGCTTGATCCTTAAATTGATTTTTATAGCTTGCACACTTTATTAGAAAATTACATAGTTTTGAGTATAAAGAATTTTCTAATAAAGTATGTCATATACACATCTTCTTAAAAATTCTCATTTAGGAATATAGTTTTGACATCCATTTTCTAAATCTCATAATTATGGTATGCATTTATAGCACGCAAAAGCCTTATAGATTTTAATATAGTTACCAACACAAAGGTTTCATCAAATTCAACGTATGTTTCTTTGTCTATAACCATAGACAACTAATCTAGCTTTGTTTATTGCTATCCGTATTAGTCTTTCTTTTAAAGACCCTCATATCCATGGGTTTTATCCCTTAAGGTGGATCAATCAAGGTCTATAACTAGTTGATGTATATGGAATTCATTTCAGATTTCATGGCATCAAGCCATTTATTAGAATCAATATCGAATATTAATTTTATGTAATTAGTCATTACTAGCCTCATCAAGTATAAGTAACTCGTTATTTTTAACTTACATAAGAAGTTCATATGTCATTGGTTCATGATATGTCTTACCAGATCTATATAGTTCTTATGTTTCTTGAACTTTAAGCTGAACATCCAATGTTAAAGCTTTAAGCTCAGGTTCCATTTAGATATCATTTTATGGTTCTTGCTGTTCTTCAAGTTCTATTTTCATCTTACCACTCATTTCAAGAATAAATTCTTTCTTTAGAAAGGTAACATACTTTGAGACATAAACTTTTTCTTAACAAGATGATATAAATTATATCCAATATTTTCTTTTGGATATCCTACAAAGTTACCTTTATCTTATTTAGCTCCCAACCTTTCAGATATAATATGCTTTATATAAAGCGTCACATCTCAAATCCTTAAGTATAATAAGATTAGTCTCCTATCATTCCATATCTTATATGGAGTCTTATCAATAGATTTTGATAGGACTTTTTTTAAAAGATAAGTAGTAGTTTATAGGGCATAGCTCTAGAAGAAATGTGAAAGGTCTGTATAGTTGATCATGGACTACACCATATCTAATATGGTGCAATTTCTCCATGTAGGAACTTCATTATGTTATGGTGTTCCAATATGTGTCTATTATGAGAGAATCATATTTTCTTATTGATAATCTTAAAAATTTTGACTAAAATATTCACCACCTTGATTTGATCAAAATATCCTAATATTGTTTTCAATTTGTATTTCAACTTTATTTTTGAATTTTTTAAACCTTTCAAATGATTCAAACTTTCATCAAATACACATGACCATATCCAATATGGTCATTAATGATAAAACATGTATATCCACTATACAAACCATTTGTATATAAGTACCAAATTCATAATAAACATCATTATTATAACATGAAAAATGTTTCCCCTTAATAATAAATTTAAATCTATTTAAAAATGGATATGATGTTTCTAAAAAGTGTTAGAACAAAAAAACTAATTATCAAGTTCTAATGTCAGCCCACCTGACAAAGTTAATGTAGTAATCCTTGCTTCATTACTAATTCGTAGATCCACTTTACCTTTATTCAATCATAAATACACATAAAAGCAAAAGCTTTAACAAGCTTTTTAGCCTTCATAGTGACAAGATAGTCTTGCACGATCCTTTTTTAATGTTCTTATTTACCACAATATTAACAAAAACCCTTGTCTTTCTTGGTGCCTAAAGTAGGATTCCATACTTAGAATCATAATTTTACCCCCTCATTTACATTTGTTTTTTGTCGGAAGTGGGCTTTCTACCCGTTGCCGGTGACTATAGTATCTAATGCTGTCATAACCAACCAGCAATGCAAAGAACTGCCCCTCACGCTACGCAGCTACGAATGTGCGACAAAAGCTTTACCTTAGACTTCCAGCAACAATCTATAACTATTGTCTCAGGTACTGGTTGTTCTTTGGTTGTGAACACAACACAGCTAGGTGTGCCGCACAGATTCCACCGCTAGCGGATGTGTAACAATCATAATTAAAAAAAAATAAATTCTAACTAGAATAATAGCCATTTTTTTGTTTTGTGAAAAATCATTTGAGATCAAAATTTTGAAAAACTTATTTTTGCTCATAAAATCAATTCACAATTAATTTCAATAATAATTAAAACATACAATCAACAAGTTTAATTATGTGATGATGACTCTGATACCATTGTTGGGTTTCTCAAAACACTTAAACGTTGTGGAAATGGTAAATTAAAAAAAATTAGGAATCCTAAAATCCTGTTAGACAGATTTAGAATTATTTAGGATTTATACAAAAATTACTTGAAGATCAAATGTTCTTTTAGGCTTTGATTGATTGCTTCAAGGCTGAGTTGTCAGAAGTCACAAGCCACCCAATTATTCAGCCTTTAACAGTAATCAACGCGAATCACCAGTGAGAAAACTCCTAAACTCTTGGCATATACTTTCACTTGACATTCATTTCCATAAATATAACTTTACATTCATATTAAATTATTAGGGTCATATTATACCCGTAACTCTACCATTAATCGACTATTTTTAACCAACTATTGTAACCCATTGGCCAGGGCTATTTCCAATAATTATAAACCATTGATGGATAATTAGAATTAGTTCTAGTGTTAAAAACCCCACTCACTAGAGGTCTTTACTTCATTCATAGCAATCTCAGAGCCATTATGCAACCATTTACAAATCTGTTACAAAACATTTTCTTTCGTAAATCACTTTATAAAACTTTCTTACAAAAATTGCATTCACAAATATCCATTGCTTAAACAGCCAAAGTCCAAAATCTCTACTCAAACAACCTATTTACAAGTATATAACATGTTAAAGTTCCTCCAACACTTAACTATGATAATTTGTCAATTGTACAATGTCTACTAAACTGACATTACTCCTAGAAAGTTTAAAATTCCATTCTGTTTTTGGATTGTAAACTATACTCAATTATCTTTCCATCCATATATGATTCATCAAGTAATTTATTTTATATAATTTATAATAAGCCTTGAAATCATTGTTGGGCGCTGTTGCTAGACAGTCTACATATCATTTACTGTTTTCACTATGACTTTCTTTATAAAATCGGATTAATACACCTTTTTATGATGTTAGAAACTAGATAAAATAAGCTTTTCTTACATATAAAATTTGGGTTAAGAAATACATTTATTAAATTTAGTTTTTGAGTAAAAAAGTAGCCTTTATCAAATACCTAAACTAACAATTTTTCACTTTTATATCTAATTATTAACCTAATACTTTCAAACCATTACAAAACCATTAAGCACTTTTAATCCATCTTAAAAGATCATATAATCTATCATATTAATTGCATTTGGTCATCCATGAAAATACCATTTAAATTTCATTAACTTTATGCACCTTTCATATAGAGAAAATCTTAATCAATTCAAAACCTTTCTCAATAAACGAATTCAACTTAAATAATTGTTAAAAAAAGAATTTAATATTGAAATCCAGGAAAAAATAATGAAATTAAAGGGAGAAAAAAACCTGATTGTTTTTAGTACAAATGGCAATATTCTTCTCCTATATTTCAAAATTCTCGAATTTAAACTTCTTTTTTTAATAATAAAAAAAGTAATAATTGTAATGTTCATTTCTTTGCCTTCAGCAGCATAAGTTCTTTTGATGAGTAAATGCTTTGAAAGCTTCAATATCACACATAACAAGAAAGTCCCAGCTATCATAACGTATAGATGGCGTCTTCATGCATAAGTATTCATAGCTGCAGTGATGATATGGAATCATGAATTGTGTTTATCAATATTTCTAATCAGAAAGCTCATTGCCTCTTGTTTCCATATAAACGGAAGGAAGGACGAACCACACGATCCATTCTCATGATAATCTTCAGGAAAGCAATATGGTCTGATCATTGGCCCCTGCTGTTAAATACTCAACCGCAGCTAACACAGCTGGTCCTCTCTTTGAATCAGCATTTTTATATATTGTTTTAGGATTTTTTTGGAGATATCACATATATGAGATTT
>Ga0325411_1002353_pt1 | contig 21365 bp, 11 predicted proteins | sample PopdelMetagenome_13_FD_206181 | JGI IMG/M metagenome (GOLD analysis project Ga0325411, IMG submission 206181) | Populus deltoides microbial communities from Bellville, Georgia, United States - Xylem-PdIQD-R4 | ecosystem: Host-associated > Plants > Phyllosphere > Stem > Wood/Secondary xylem...
CTTGCTTTTGTTTCAGGCAGAGCTATTTAGAGTTCAGAAGCAATTTGATAAAGCAGAACCTTTGTATTGGGAGGCCATCAAAATTCTGGAGGAATCATTTGGGCCAGAAGACATCCGGTATAATGTTATTATTTGGGAAGACAAGCAATTCTCTATATCATTTTTAATTATCATAAATAATGAACTCCCTTGAATCTCTTGCAATGCTTGATTACCTTTATATTTAGCTTCTTAAGCAACAGTTTTTGTATTTGATCAACATCGCTAAGAACTGAAACTATAATAAAATTTAAGAAGGAATTGAAGACTATCAATGTAGTGAATACAGGATAAAACTAGACAGGTATTTATGCACACACTATGATTTTTTCATTTCAGTTATGGTAGCCAACCAAATTGGGAGGCGATGATCATATATAGACATTTAGGCCCATACTATGAATATCTATATTGGTGCAGCACACCTTCCATTCATCCAGTTCTTGCCTCTCTCTTCAACTCTGACTGGAATTTGCAGAATGTTATTTTGGAAGGATAAAATAAGGAGAGGGTGGATTGGGGCGAGAAGGAAGAATGAAGAGAGTGATGGAAAAGTGATCCCATTCTTCTAGCTGTCCCTTTTGGTTAGCAAGGAAAAGAACAGAAGGAGAGTGGGGAAGATTAAATGAGTGTTAAAATAAGAAAAAGCCTCCTCAGCTCATGTATGCACCGGCAATCCTTCCAATTTAGGACTAAGAAATGTGAGAATGGAAGAAAGTAATGGATTCATTTGTTCCATATGTGGGTATACTCTGGCCCAACCAAATGGTGTGAGCACCTCTTCTATCGCCTCCAATCTTTCTCCTTTCCACCCAAACAAACATAGTGCTAATGGTTAGAGTTGCATATGAATCGACAGCTAATAGTTTTGTAGTTCATTAATTATATAAACAATAGATCAGTCAGTCCCTTGTTATGATTGATTCAAGGACCATAGATCAGTGGCTTTTGGCTTGGTAAATAACTAAGAAATGACCTTCTCTATTGTGGTGTCATTGTTGCTTACACAATCACTTAATCCTGTTATTGCACAGTGTGGGTGCTGCGCTTCACAACCTTGGGCAGTTTTATCTCATGCAGCGGAAACTGGATGAAGCTGACAAGTGCTACGAGGTAAAAGTATTTTTCATATCCTGTCTTAGTTTGTTTGCAGTTTCAAGAATTATGATCAAAAGGTTCATATGCACTTACTGGTTAATTTTCTGAATTTCTGCCAGTATTTTTTTTCTTTCATTCCACCCAGTTCAAGAAAATCTGTGTTGGACATATTTTTCCTTCAGCATGGAATACATTCAATCCTTAAGACGCCTTAGTCATTGTGGAATGAAGAGTGAAGTGCTCATTGAGTGTAGATGGTTCCCTTTTTTAGGTGATGAAATTTGGTGACTGGTTATATAAGTCAAAGATCATGCTAATTAAAAACACAAGATAAGAGAAACTTGGGTTGATTGGTTTGGCCATCTAAGAAAGGTACCAATAATTGTAGTGAAAAATTAACCAGATTCTCGGGATGGAGAGGAAGGGGAACTATTGTTTTTGTGACTGTGAAAAGAAAATAGTGGCCTGGATCGAGTGCATTCTGAAAAACTCTGTAACCAAGTAATTGATTGAGAGCTTTGTTATTTACATCATTGAACTTATCATTTCTTCAGTGGAGGTACTTGATTGTTGAAATATATGTTCCGTGGTTTGGTATTTACTACGTGAACATCCTCTCTTAGAGAGGGAAATAGGTAGTTCAATGAGCATCTATTGTAGCAACAGATATTAGACTTATAATCGATTGCACTATAACTTTATTCTTTTAATAATAACATAGAAACTTTATTGTCAAATAGCATTTGAATGGAACTAGCATTCTGGAGGACTATGTACATGTTGTGTGCACTAAATATTTCTGTTCCTCCTTTTCTCTCCTTCTACTTGTCTTTCTATTGTAACTATTTTTATTAATCTAGCCAAGATTATTCTTTTCAGTCAACAACTAATGTTTTTCTGCTACACATGCTGATAATTTCTGCTGATCTGTGCTCTTCCCTTTGATTTTCCTTTGGCAGCGTGCTGTGAAGGTACGGACAAGTACTTAAATGCATATATAGCATGCATGCATGATTCTCTTTTATCCATTTTCAAATTTCAATTAGCTTTGAAGCTCTTATTTGTTCTTCTTCTTCTTTCTTCCATTATCAGTTCAAACTTTGAACTTGTAACACTCAATGTAACCTTATCTTGTTCAGATAAAAAGGCGTGTTTTAGGACTCAACCATACAGACTATGCAGATACACTGTATCATCTCGGAATGGTAATAGCTATGTTGTATGGTTGCATGTGCTAAATCTATTTGTCAGCTCATTTTAATATCATTATGCTCATTGTCCTTTTCACTGTTGATGGTTTCGTGTATTTAGAGAACGTATATGTTTTCGTTGGACAATATCTTATAAAAATAGTTGACAGTATAAATAAATGGAGTGACAAACTATTAATGACGTTCCTGGATGATTGGTTCTGTAAAATAGTAACTGGAAGACAGTACTTATATACCAGTTTATGACCTGGTTAACAATAATTAACTTGTTGTTGCATATTTTTATTGATATTCTAACCTTCCATTCATTATACTTAATTAAAGGTTAATTTCTTTCAATTTTAATTTTGTTTCAGATTACATTAGTTCATAAGTTATATCCTTGAAACCAATTTCCACAGGAAAAAAAAGAAGGATCATAATTCAAATACCTGCATCCTGGTATGCTATGCATGACACGCCTGCTTCAGTGCAGCACGACTAGGACTTAAAAGACCTTAACAACACACAATACAATTGAGGATATAAAAGACTCACAAACTTGCTTATCGTAGATTGTTTTGAACACTCTAAGGTGAAGAAAGAGGAATTTTAAATTTCAAGCAGCGTCCCCTTGTCTTTTAGAATAAAAATTGCTTCCTTTTGTGTCTATGGTTCTTTAAACTGTGCTGTTCTTTTCTTCTTCTTTTTTTCCTCTGTGTACTTAGTTGGCTTATAGATCAATATATCATTAATGTCACAGGTGCTTTATCTCCTTGGAAAAGAGAAGGATGCTGAAGCCCTCATTCAGGAATCTATTAAGATATTAGAGGTGCATGACTATGCTGCTCAATTAGTCCTGGTACTGAGTTTCCAATAATTATTTTATTTAATTTATTTCTTTCGCTCCCATGTCTTCTTTGATTATACAGGAAAATGGCATGGGGGACTCAATTACTTGCATAAGGAGATTGCAATTTCTCTCTCAGGTTGTGTGGTTCCTTTTGATATACATATAGTAGATTTTTCTATCATGTTAGCCTTTGTGATTAAAATATGAATTCATTTTGCTGTACCATGTCTTTCAAGTTCAACTTATGCAGTATTTTTTACCACATGCAAATAGGTTTATTGTTTCTACCACACGATCCATTTGTGTGACTACTGCATTTTTCAACCTTCTTGTATAGTTTACTTATATTCTCTTTTCTTTTCCAGATGTATCTAAAATCCAATCGTCTTGCTGAAGCCGAGGATGTACAAAGGAAGGTGCTGCAGATTATGGAACTATCAAAGGTGCAATATAGTTTTTCAAATTTTTTTATGTTAAATTGTTCATTGTTGGCTTTCTTTCTTCTAAATAATTCTCTCAGGATGCTGCTCTTCTCTGCTCCATTTTTTTTCCACGTCTTGTTCTTACTGATTTTGTTCCCTTAATTTCCGATAACGTGTTGAGTTGCAACATGCTTTGTTGAAGCTAGCAAATGCAGCTGAAATATATCATTCCGGTCTTCATCTACTGTGATATCTGTCCATTTCTTCTTCATTGCATTGGTTTATAGCTTATCTTTAAGCTTCCATTTTAACTAGTGGAATAGACATTTCTTTGCCCATTCCCCCTGGCACCTGGTATCTTGTTTTTCCTTGGTATAAACTTGTTGCTTTGGCCCTTTATGGAGGTCATGGATGCTTTGCTTCCTAGGCCATGCATTTGTTTTAGCTCATGTACCTGTTGTACTGGGGTTTCATCTCCTTACATGTCTTTTTGTATTTTTATCCCAAAATAGAGAATAAGAAGGGTGAAAAGGATTACATGACTGGAGAACATGACATCCTTCCATGGTACTAAAGGAAAGAAAGTCAAATGAAACTAGAGTAACAGTGCAATAAAAATTATTCTCTTGCTGTCTTTGGATTTATCAAAGGCAACACCTGTATCAAAGCACCATTAAGAAGCTAAGAAAATTATTCTCTTGGATCAAAAGGTGAGATAATTTCTTAAACTTTAACATTTTAGAAGTGTCAAACCAATGGACCTGCAAACATTGCATGTTTTTGCTTTGGATTTACCAAATCCTATATGCTGTGTCAAAAGCAAGTCTTCCAGAAAGGACACGCACGATTTTCCAAAGTTGAGAAAAACATGGGCCAGCCAGAGCTCCTGGCGACTGAACAATTCAGGAATAGATGACCCAGGTCTTTTATGCTGTTAGCACACATCCACAAGCATCTGGAGACTGCCATTTTAGGCCTTCTTATCTGCAATAAGTAGCAGTGTTATCTTGTTGAGGACTGCAGACTAAATAAAAATGCTATGACCGTAGGGTACTTGGCCTTCCATGAAAAGTTGGCTAAAGGAAACTAGGAAGAGAAATTTTGGACTAAGTTCAGAAAGATTAGTATGGTAGGAGCTTGTCCATGCATTACATTTGAAAGAAAGTCATATACTTGTGTGCACATCCCATTAGCAACTTTTCTTGTAAGGGTTTTGTTATAGAAGATTAAAATTTTGCAATGACATCCCATCCTTGAGAGCTTCAAGATTTTGCAAGGAAAAACCCTGTTGGTCACGAATCTAACTAACTATTAAAATGAGGTGTATCTTCCTTCCTTTAAATTCTGTGATGTCATCATTAGCTCCTGATGTGATAGCTACCTTCTAATTCAGGGATGGAATTCCATGGACACAGTAATAGTAGCTGAAAGGCTGGCCCTAACCCTACAGTCAATTGAGAAGATAAAAGAAACAAAAGAACTACTTGAAAGGTGAGAAAAATGATTAGGATAACTGTAGAACAAAAGATGTGATTGTTGGCAACACAAATTAAATTATATCTTATAACTTTTGATTGCAGGTGTCTTGAGGCTCGGAAGTCCTTGCTTCCCGAAGATCACATTCAGGTTTATCATTCTGACACACTCAACTCATAAATTATAAGGGGAAAAAAGGAGGTGACATCATTTGGATGAGTAATCTTAACCAAAGGATGTGCTTTTATTTTTCACTACTTTATGATAATGAAATTTAGCTTGCATGTGTTTCATACAAGACTTGCTTCTGTTCTTTGTGGACAGATTGCTGCAAATCTGCTTCATATTGCAAGGGTTGCAATGTTGAATTCAAATCGGCTGAGAAAGATAAATATCTCTGAAGCAATTGCTGAGCTTGACAAGGCAAAAGATCTTTTGCACAGTTCTACAAGGTTTGCCTTATTCTATAGAAAAGTACTCGCACAAACAGTACTCATATGATTTGAGAATGCCCTGTCAATGTGTTTTTTTTTTTTAAAAAAAAAACATTGTCCTATGTTTATTTTTTGCTTTGCTTCCAATCTTAGATCATGTTTTTTCATTTATGTACTTCGGTGTTTCTCTATTTAATCATGGCTAATAAGCATGGGATGTGCTAGATACCACTTTAGATTTCAATTTGAAGCAAGCACAACAAACAAGCAACCTTGGGGCTTCTCAATCTGGTTTGAACAATAAATTATTTTTTTTTTCCTGGATATTGTCCTAATGTGGAATGCGTTTGTTGATTGAGAAGTTTAAAACCCATTGCTAAAGGTCACATGCAGACATTTAAGGATGACTATTTTCAAAATTTCTCTCATCTTAATTCAATACAACTGCTAAATTTATCTCATCTTAATTCAATAAAGTTTCTTTATTTTGTTGTTTTGTTGCTGATGGTTAGCCTTTGTTGAAATTAGATAGAAATGTACCTTCTTACATAGCAATCTACTGGAATAGGTATACATTGGGAAACTCCTAGATAGATCCTTAGGGGTTGTGTTTGAGTAGACGATAAAAGGCTTAACCAAATCATTCAATGTTTCTTTTTGATTAACAATGTGGTTTGACAATCTAGGGAGATGTACACATTTAGTTGACTTATTCTGTACATGCATGTTTATACTACTTCTGAGTGTTATTTGTTATATCTATAATCTAAAAAGGAAACATATGTATTACCTTGTTCAGCTTGTGTTCCAGTAATTTTTCCAGTTCATTTACTTGGCATATAATCCTGCAAACTTTAATTATTACGTGTGTCCTTCAAACTTTATCAGATTTGAGATTGGAATAACTTAATTTGGCTTTGCTAATGTAACTTCTATTAGTGTCATCTCCAAGCATTGTAGGTTCTTACAGATTAGTCATGTGCAATTATCTTCCATGATAGGATAGCACGCCAAGTCTTAAATAAATTGAGAATACAAAAAGGGAAAAAGCAGAAGAATGGAGCATCTGAAATGAAAAGAGAAGGGCATGCGGCATTTGTCATACTGGTCAGTTCCTCTAATTCTGAATGCTTGCATGCTCAGTCAAGGAAAATGTTGTCATACAAGAGCTAATGTTCTTGTTCTTTGATATTTGATCAAACATCCTTGTTTAAAGTTATTATGATTTGTTACTTCTGTTAATAATGTAGCAGAAGGTTTACATATAATTAAAGTTTGTTTTTATTTTGTACTTTCTCTATTGCACTCACAGACCAAAAATTGTGCAAAACTGGGTATCATACTTCTTCATGAATTATGCAAAGTGAAAACTTTGTACTCAGAGTGATTATATTGGAGTTTCTATTAATTTGTCCCTGAGGAACTGCTTTCTCTAGATAATGAAGAACTAAAATCATATATTCATAACCTACAAGAATCATCGTGGCATTACTAGTAATGTCTATTTTTATTTTTACTTTATTTTATTTTTAACATCTCACCAAGACACATGAAAATACTATTAATGTCTATTTTATTTTTATTTTTAATTTATTTTATTTATAAGATCTCACCAAGGCACATGAAAATCTGGTTCTGTGTTGACCACCAGGGTAGTGGGGTACTCTCTGGTCATTCCATCACAGCATATGTGGGGCCATTGTAATTTCTGTCCTAGTTTACTTCCCTTGATTATCATCTCTGTAGAAACGTAAGTATGAGGTGCATCAAAGGGAACTGTTTGTAAGCCAATTGTGGATTCTGGCATAGTTTAATTTAATGTTTGAATTTAGAGGTGACATTCTGGAAATTTTTAAAATTTATCTCAAGTGAAGTTATGTGTAAAAGAAGAGTCATCTCATGAACTTGAGAAATGCTGGCCTTTATCAAATTGTGTACTGTTTAAGTTATTGACCCTATGTTTTTTTGAACTTCGTTGTTTTTGCTTTCATGTTTCCTATTTTATTCTGTTCTTTCTATCACTAGCATTTAGCCTTTCTTTGTTTTTATTATCACCCAATTTCATTTCGAGTTTCGCTCTTACTTTTCAAACTCTTGTTTTTTATTCATTCCAGTTCACTTGTCAAGGTCAAGAGGTAGTGTTTATTTCCTCTCTTCCACCAACTACAAGTTTCTGTCAATGACAGGCACTTTATTTCTAAAAAATAAAATAAAAAATGAAAGAGAATTTGGAGAAGACATTGCAAAATTATGCAGCGAACCTGTATCCACGATTAAAGAAAAAAGGCTAATTAATTAATCATTCAAATTTGAAAGATAGTGCTGAAGCAACTGAGTTTTCGTGATCAATCCTCTTTTTTCGCAATCAAACACTGGATCGTGACCTCCAGTTTCTCTTCTTCCTCTGAAAGGCTTGAGAACATTTTGTTGCATTTATTAAAAAGACAAATTATGATCTGTTACCTCGAACATCTAAAATGTAAGACAAAATAGCTCGGGGTGAATCATTTTGAATTCTTAATTCATGTTAACTTTATGAGTTATCTTGTGACATATTGCACATGGTGGCTAGAATCTAGTTGTTCAAAATGGAAACAACAGGAAATTTCATTTTGCTTGCAGTTGCAATCACTGGATACTCTTGGACTTGTGGAGACTACAAAACAAGAGTTACTGGAGTCACAGGTCAGTCCTAAAAATTCCCATTGGTTAATGATGAAATCTTGAAGTTTCTCCTTTATTTTTACTGCAGAATACAAACTTACACAGAATTGTTGGATATTGATGTGATGTTAAACAGGGTTGTTCTGTTACTTTCTATAACATATAAAAGCGTAGCAGTTCCATTTCAAAAGTTATTTTTAAGTTGCACCTGAAAAGACACAACATACAAAGAGATGCTTAATTCTTAGTGTTAATTTTTGGTAGGGTTCTTGTAAAGTAGATGCAAGCACGCCAAAACTGCCATCAATGATGCATGCTGTCCTGTGCCAATTCTCTGTTTTTCCGTTTCTCTTCCCCCTTGAGTACCCCGTTGCACAGAAAGTGCCTATTAACAAGGCACATTTCCCCCCCTTTTTTTTCTACTTCTTTCATATAGTATGGAACATTTACTATCAAAGGTAATATGCATAGATGTTCTATGACTAGTGTTTTGACAAATGCACGAATAAAATGCTTGTGAAGTTAAATTACCGGGATCTATGCTATGAAGTGTCAAATAATTCTAAAAAAGATATAGAAATAATGTGTATTTGGATTCATATTGATGTTATGGTGTGTCCCATATGCCTTTTTGTCTCCATATTTTTTAATTTAAAAGATCCCTGCTTTCTTCCCTCAATTCCACCCCCAGTGGAAATTGATTTTAGTGGAAATTGATTTTTGTGTAGATCCCGACTAGAATTTCCTGCAGCATTACCCAAACTCTTGAACAACAAACAAAATATGTTCACACTTTAGTCCTAAACTAGAAGTTCTTTGTCCTCCAAATTTTGCTTTTTGGTTGACTTTATGCTAATCATTTTTTCTTACGTGTCATATTTCCTTACTTGAGAACAAAGAACCAGATTGGTTAAAAGAGCGGTTATGATTATTTTGTAAGAAAGAATATTTCAATGCTCTTTATAATCCACCTTTAATCCTTGTAGAGTTTGGGAATCTTTGGTCATCCCTGACCACCAGTATAATGAAACCTGTAAACATCTCACAATAAGGTGTTCTCCTCCAGTGAATCTCCAAACATATAGGAAGAGCTATGGTGTTTAACTTTTCACGAACCTGATTCTTTTGATGATTTAAAAAAATTTCTTTCAATATAATTTTCCACGAGCTAATTTTATACTGAAGCATTTTTTTTGCATCTTAATATCTTAAATTGGGAAACATGATGTCCTTGAATGAACAGTGGAAGATGAAAATACTTGAAGCAATACTAGAATTCTAATTCTTCGAGCTCATAATTAAATCCTAAAGTGTGCTGCTTCTAATTTATTTTCCTCAAATTTCCTTGTCTAATTAATTTATTCACTTTGCTAAACTACTTTTTGCTTAATTTGTAAAACAGGGAGAGCATTTACCCAACGTTGAAGCCGGAAATGTCCTTTTGCAATGCATTTCTTCTTACAAAGAGGTATGTTTTGCAATTCATGGGAGATTCAACTTTTGTGAAGTTGTGGATGTCTAGCATTTGGTTTTTTTAAAACCTTTGAGATCTGCTTGGTTTCTGTCCTTTTCTTTTGTCTGTGTGGCCAGTTTCATGTGTGCAAGTTAATCCAGATGTTGTTGCCAAAGATATGACTTTAATTCAATTGTGTCCAGCGTGGTAAGCCGGAAGTTTTCTGGTATAGGTATCATTGTTCTTGTATACCAAAACTAATGATTGCTGAAGAAGAGATAATGGCCTAAAACCTGTTAGGATGAGAAATGAGTCCGTTACACTACTTTCCAAGTAGGAAGCTAGCCAAATATCAACAGGTATAGCATTTACCTGGTAAAGAACTAAGGAATGTCATGTGAAATTTAATGGTTATTTTTTTTGTTACCTTTTTAGCAAAATCTGATTTTCAATTCCAAATCTCAATTTGGGATATGTTATCATCTTGATAGACCCTACCCGTATGGCATATGGAAAGAAAATGAAATGATACACGTTCTTAAAATAAGCAATGACTTGGTGAATTTTGGGGTTGATAGTGAAACTGATCTCCTTTGTGGGGAGTTCCCCCAAAATTCATATATTAGGGATCTGCAACTTATGAGAAATACCTAAGAATTGCCTGCAGAAAGTAACAAAAAAAAAAAAAAAACTCTTATTTGTTCGGTGTTGTGAGGCTCACTGTCCTGGGCCTCCAGGCTTTCATCTAACTTCTTGCATTGTGTTTCTGATGTTTTATTTCTTTTAATGGTGGTAAGTTAAATGCTCAAATTAGCTTTTGAAAGCTTGTTCAATTTTACACATGAAACTTGAATGTCCAATTACCAATTAGGCTTGAGTTTTGCACGTCCCTTTTTAACTTCTAAACATTGGTCCTTTTCTTTTCTGAACATTCCGTTGTTTCCCAGTGTCTTCTTGTTGTTAGTTCACCTGTCTTCGTTTTTGCTTCTTTTGTTTGAATCTTCTACATTCCTTCCTAGCTGGATTAATTGATTCTAAATTGTGAATAGGACCCTTTTCTAAGGCTTCCATGAAACATCCAATTATTGCAGGAAGTTAGATACAATGATATTATATCCTAACTCTACATTTGCGTGAATATGTTTCTCTTATCTAGATAAGGATTCTTAGATTGCTTATGAGGAAATGATACTAACTTAGGCCAGACGTTTTATTTTTAATGCAGTTTGAAGCTGACAAGTTAATTTCTGATTCCCCTAAAGTAAAGACCGAGTATCTTTCATGTATGAAGCATCTTTTGAGCTTGATGATCGATACTGGTAACAAAGATAAAGTCACCTTAAAGGATTTGGATGATGAAATCAAGCGTGTTGAAGCTGAGATTTATGATCGCTCAAAACATAAACCCTAAAATAGTTTCAGGTTTGTGCCAGTTGTTCAAGCCAGAATGAAACCATGCTTCCTAAACCTTTGGTACCTCACATACAATGCTGGAAATATTATGTGCTCGTTGACTCTTTTTGGTGTTTTTTTTTTGGGGTGTATCACTCTTGTTATCCTTGTTTGTTAATTAGCTTGAGAAGCTGGTAGTTATAATAAAATGTCAACACGAAATTGTATGGAGGCACAAATGTATCAAGAACAAAAAATCACAATTTTTCTTAGTATTGTAGCAAATAAAATGTTTTGCTCATGTCAACAACTCGATGGATACTGATGGGTATGTAATTTTTGAATATTTATTTTATTTAATAAATAATAAATAGGTTATAAATATTGTCAGATGTTTTGAAATTTAACCTAAAAATAACCTGAAATATATGTAGAATATTTTGAGTATGAATATTTATATGATAAACAATGAGTAGCGGATGAAAATAAAAAATTATCAAGTGGATGGACGTCCTTATATCTACCCCATTTCTTCTCTTTCCTTTTCCGCTGGGCTGTACCATTTGTCACACTGCCTTTAAGGGTTGTATTTCTTGCAGCACTAATGGAAAAGGTGCAAGAGGCCAGTGAAGAAAAAACAGAGATAGTTGAACCACCACTTGGCTGGGGCTATAAATAGGCAGAGATCTTTTCATGTGAAGTCGGTGCTCTGAATAGACCAAATCTCATTAAACTAATCATCAGTTAACCTCCCATGCATTTGACCTTATCCTACAGATGCAGAACAATTTAAGTTGGTGGGATAGCTAGAATTCTTAGAATGTTTGCTTAATTACACCGGTCCTGGAAAGGGCGGGAGAGACTCCTCAGTGTAGTCCAAGACAGTTCATCGGAAATTAAACAAAAGTAAAAACAACAAGCTCTTTCTGTATTCACGACTTGGAGTTTTTCTTTTTTCTTTACAAGAAAGAGACTTGAACTCGGAGATCTGGTAGATGAGAGGGGATGACTCGTTGAGGATCATGAGATTGATATGACATGGGAACAAGGCTCCTAGCTTTTAAGTGGAGTTTCATGGCAATACATGGGCCGTGGATTGTTTGTTTGTGCGGCATGCCACATTAGAATATGTTTGGAAATGTGACGAAAATATGTTTTCAAAAATTTTAATTTTTTAATATTTTGTTAAAATTTAATATGTTTTGTATATTTTATATCATTTTGATGTGTTAATATTAAAAATAATTTTTTAAAAATAAAAAAACACTATTAATATATATTTCAGCATGAAAAATTATTTAAAAAATAATTATAACAATGTGAAATATTCTCTTCATCTATAGCTCCAATAAAAAGCAGCAAAAAACTGATACTTGAACCGCAATTTAAAACAGTGTAGTAAGATAGGTTCTTGCTAGGAAAAAGTTTTTGTATGATCACGACAAGGTTTGAAGTGTAACAAAGACGAGGTATGTGGACAAGCGAGAATGGTATACGCCCATAACAACGAACTAGTCCTCTTAGGACCCCAATTAATTTCCACCTAACAACAAAACCAATGGACCAGAATAGAGCCAAGCAAGCAAAATCCTTCAAGAGATTGGATACCTTTCTTGAAGAATTTAAAGATGCAAAACCACAGTTGAGAAGGAAATACCAAGTTTTTATCTATAGCGTGGAGCTTGATATTTCCACATATTCTTCCAATATCAGATATCCCACATGCCTTCTATCACTCCCTTCAACATTTTCATGGAGAAAAGGAAACCTAAAGGTGGTGGCAGTACTGATGATTTAGCCCTAGTAAAAGCAGCTGCATGGGCATGGTACCACCATGGTTCAGGGTCTGAAGGAAGGTCGATTTGTGAATTTGATGTTACAAGAACTCGTCAAGCTCCAAGACCATCAAGATACAAGCTAGAAGCTACGAGAACAATGAAGGAAGATACCATGGGATCAGGATCAGAAACGCCGAGTCCAATGCGCACAGACAATTCTCTTCTTGATAAATATGAGGTAGAGAGCATTTCAAAGCAACTTGACTATCTTATAGAGTCAAGCAGCAACAGATTTGGCTTCAAGATAGATCATCTTGATCATGACCAAAGAAGTATCTCGTCATTGGATAGTGATCAAACTGGCGGAATGAAGCAGAAGAAGAAGGACAAGAAGAAGACGACTTTTTTACAAGGGTTTTGGCTAAGACATTCGGTTGTTTGTGGCACAAAGGGAGATGTGGACACAAGAGCCTTTGTGCGTTGTGGCAGTGGCAGCGGCCGGAAAGTCATATTCCGGTAGTTGGGATACCGGTTACTTGTCGAGCCACGGGATGCCCATGCTTGGTGACTTAACAGTAACTTATCAAGTTGTCGTTCCCTACACAAATTTATTGCAAGAAATGGCTTCCAGCTTTAGATAGATACTGTTCACTTGTGTGTGTGTGTGTGTGTGTGTGTGTGTGTATTTAATGGAGACACTTAATTACACTACTCAACATAGTTAATTTTTCCTTTCTTACTTTGAAAGATTTTCTCACATATTTTAATAAGCTAGCGATGATACATTTTAGAATATATTAAATCAAGTTTTCTAACATATGCATCAAGTTTATTTCCTTGAAGGTAGAATTTTTTTTTTTTAATTTCGAATCAAGAGTGTTTTTTGAATTTGTTTTCTTATACTAAGATTAAATTCTTTTTGAGTTTAAATTTTATACAATCTTTTCTTAAATTTGAACCGACACTAATATGTATATAAAGTAAATATATCTTATAATTAGGGACATCTTCAATGATTTACTTGTGATATAAGATCTTGTGAAGATATCGCCTTAAAGGAAAGATAAAACAGTAGTTGGAGACATTGATTTTAAGATTGCTACTAGCTTGTTGATGATGAAATACAAGTAATCAGAAGAGGTGGATAATGTAAGAAAATTCACTTATCTTTGAATTATTTTGGTGAATTTCTAGTATACATTTTTGGATCCACCAAGGGCATGTCCATTCCTTATCCCAACAAAACAAACATCAATCAAAATCAGTAATTCTCATTGGTACTATCTTTTCATATGATGCCACATGATAAAACAAAGCTACAAACAATGAAATATCGTGCATTGAAATGACTGCTTGATTTGATGCTGTTTGTCTAGAGAAAAGTGTGTTCATGTTTAGAAATTGATTGGGGTTAATCGTACTGTTTTTAAATTATTTGAATGTATTAATATTAAAAAAAATATTATTATTTTAAATATTTAATTACAAAAACATTTTAAAAAATTAATTTCTACCAATCATGCACTTAATTTGCTAGAGGGGGAGGAAGATTAGAGGATAAAGCAAGGTCACGTTGCCGATATTCCCATGAAAATGTGTATGTAGGACGCTGAATTAAGAGAAATTCCCACCACTGAAAATTAAAATGTGATAGGCAGACAGGGTGACACAATTCAGCAACAAAAAATATGGATCCACCTCAAACAAGAAGAAACCACCATGCATAAAACTGAAGAAATTCCTTTTCTCCATTAATTCTCACTGAAGATAGGCTGACAACAACATTAATTTTGAGCTCCTTCTCACAATTAATGGCATCCGATCCATACCCACCATGTTCAGTTCGTTCACATGCACCCTTTTTTATTATTATCATGTTTACAATCACAGAAGATAGAGTATTCTCATATCAGTTCTCGGATCAACTGAAACTATATCCATCACTCTCTATCTCTATGCTAAGCATGCATATTCGATTACATCTAACATTTAGTATAGCTTTATGTAGCTCTTATACAACTAGTTAATATTTCCACCCATTTAATTGATAGTAATTGTAAAATAATGATTTTTCTTATAATTTCTTATATTTATAATTTTTTAAATTTATATTTGAGATAATTTAAAAGGGGTTTTTCTTATATTATCATGATTAATATTTAACATTTCAATTTTTCACCTCCCATATACTTTATTTAGTGAAAATTAGTCATTAAAGAAATCACCTGGATCTCCATGAAGGCCTACCTTCTATAGGTCCTACAGAGTTGGGAATAGAGAATTGAAGATTTCTTTCCATATAAATAAAAAAGAGGGTATAAATATTAATAGCCTTGTTATACGAAGATAGAGTCGAAGGCCAAGGGTGTAACTTTAGCCTTTATGCACCTCTATATATTATTATATCTAATGGTTGCAACAGATCATTTATAATAATCACAGTATTAATTAAGCTTTTTTTTTAAACATGACTAACTCCCTTGGAAATCTTAGATGAACATTACCTGGAATTAGAGATGAAAAATATTTCAATGATAATGTTCGAGGATAGTAGCGAGAAAAAATATATGTTGAACATTACTGATATCATCAGCGCTAGCAATGGAATATATTATGTCAATAATTACCAATGGAATTGTCAATGGAATAAAAATAATTTAAAAAAATCAAGAAATATTATGTCAGTAATTCCTCGGTAACATGACACATCATTATTTGTTGAAGAAATTACTGGGGGAATTATTCGATCGCCAGTTTTCATTGATAATTTTATCAGAAAATATGTGTCATAACTGACAATAGCCCTATCCCCCTTTCTTTTTCTTCTTCTTCTTCCTATTTTTCTTTCACTACAAAAAAACAATTGCCCCCTCCATATTTTGCCATATATCTAGGTCTTATCCTTACAAATTCAGTCACCTAATCAACACTCAGTAGTGTCAAAACATCATTGTCTGTTAGTTGATTTTTTTTTCTAAACATTCCCTACACCAAGTAAACAAATACACCCATTTATCTTTTAGGTTAATTTATTGATATTATTTTCTAGTATTTATGCTTGTATATTTAAGTATTTTACAACCTTTTCATAGAAAATTTTGTTGTATTAAATTATGATTTGTATGTTAGTGTTTGTTTGAGATTTGAAAAAAAAAATCAAATTTGCTTGTAATTTGATGAAATTGAGTTTGATTCTATAACTATAATTTAGGTGTGTTATACTAATAGCAATGATGGGTTATTTAATAAGTATCAATTATATTTTGTTAATTTTATTGTTAAGTTGGAAATCTTGGGAGAATGAATTTTTATAGAATTGATAACAATTAAATGATATTAATTTAGATTGAATAAGTTTGATTTGAACAAATGATATATAATTAGTTGGGTATCGATTACTTGTTAATTTGATTTATTTAGTTCAAATTTTGACAAAACATTGAATTTTTATACAAATAATAATTTGTTATTGGATTGTGAATTCATTTTTAATTATCTAAGTTGAATTTTGAATTGATAGTTATATTATTAATAAATATAGTCATCAATATTCTATATAGGTTTCATAAGTAAATGATTATTATTCTTTGATGTATCGAGATTCATCTCAAGGGTTGTTTAGGGAAAATTATTATAAAGAGATTAAGGGTTTTATTTATTTTGTACTTTCATATAAAAAGAATATTAGTGGAGGTGAAATTAATTGTTCATGTGTGGAGTGTAAAAATAAAAAGTTCCACCAAACAGAAGTCATGGTGATGCATCTTCTAAAAAAAGAGTTTGTAGAAAAATACTTGAAACGGTTTGCACACGAAGAACCTTGTGTTCCTTACAAAACTATATTAGAAAGGATGATTGACTCAACATCTAGTTCAAGCAACATACATGAAGTTCTATACGATAATAGTAATTATTATAGGAGTATGGTGATGGATACAATGAGAATAAATAATGGTTATTTAGGTGAAGGTTCACGTGTATATAAATAACCAAATGTAGATGCAATTAAGTTTTTTGAACTTTTAAAATATTTCAATGAACTATTATAGGATGAGTGCACAAATCATAGTAAATTGTCAACCATTAAATGAGTGTTTATCATAAAGTTAAATTATAGGTTGAGTGAAGTTGGTCATGATAGCATCATCGAATGAGCAAAAAATATTTTACCTAAAGAAAATAGGCTGAAAAAGAACTTTTATGCTATAAAATCTATGATGGGATCCCTTGGCTTAGAATATCAAAAAAATGATATGTGCCTAAACTTATGCATGTTGTCCTACAGTAAAAATGCAAATTTAACTTAATTCAAGACTCATGGGCATGCTCAGTATAAACTTAATACTAGTAGACAATACTCATATGTCGTATATAAAAAAATTGAGATATTTCCCTATCATTCTTAGGTTATAAAGGTTTTTTATATATTCGTAGACTACTAAATACATGATATGACACTAGAGTGGAGAAGTGGTAATATGAAACTGTTAAGGATTGGAGTGTGTGTGTGTGTGTGTTAAAGAATTTCAATTAATCCTTGACTTATACGAATTAGGGTTGTATTTAAGAAAGCGAGGCAATTTTTTTTTCAATGCATGATCATAGAAAATCAAAGAGAAGTTTCTATAATGTATAATTTGTAAGAACATCAAAATCCTTGATGACATATGCAAGCATGCCCATCTTATAAAGAATCTCACACGTTTACCTATCCCATGGTTTTACTTGCAATGGAAAAGGACTATGTTTGGTTATGTTATATATTCAACTCTCTTAATTTGCCTTCCACAGTACTCAATATTATAATTTCTAAAAACTTTCTTTATGCTACTTGATGCAAGACAAATAAAAAAATTCCAAGCCAAGATGAAATGTGGACGAGTCAAATAAGTTTTCTAGTAAAAATAAGCATAATTTTTAATCAACCATTAGGTAATGTTGTTCAAAAGCTTAATTTTCGAATCAGGATTAGTTTTCGTATCAATTGAAACTATATCCATCACACCCTAAGCTAAGCAAGCATTGGATTATATCTAACATTTATTAGCTTTACATAGTTCTTATACTACTAGTTCATATATATGTTCTATTTCCACCTAATAAGGGTACATTTGGTGGTAATTGCAAAATAATGATAGTTTTTGTAATTTCTTATATTTATAACCTTTTCAATTTATATGAGATAATTTACATGTGTTTTTTCTTATATTATTTTGATTAACATGGCTTGATAAATATAAAACATTTTAATTTTTCATATCTCATATACTTTATTTAGTGAAAATTAGTCATTAAAAAAATCACCTGGATCTCTAACAAAGGTCAACCTTTGATAGATATTATAGAGGTGAGAATAGAGAATTGAAAGTTTATTTTGATATAAATAAAAGAGGGTATAAAGATTAAGAGCCTTACACGAAGATAGAGTCGAAGATGAAGGATGCACCTTTAGCCTTCATGCACCTCTATTATTATATCTAATGGTTGCAAAAGAATATTTATAATAATCACAATAGTACTTAAGCTTTTTTTTTTTACCATGATTAACTCCCTTGGAAATCTTAAAAGAACACTATCCAAAATTATCGATGAAAAATATTTTATCAATAATGTCCGATGACAATAATGACAGAAAATATGTGTAAGAAATTATCGATGTTATCAGTGAAGGAATATGTTATGTCGAAAATTATCGATGGAATTGCCAATGTAATAAAAAATTAAAAAAATCAAGAAATATTATCTTGGTGATTCCTCGGTAACATGGCACATCATTATTTGTTGAAAAATTACCGAGGAAATTATTCAATCATCAATTTTCATTGTCAATTGATCTGTCAGTAATAATATAAGTGTCATAACCGATAACAGCCACATCCCCTTTTCATTTTTCTTCTTCTTCCTATTTTCCATAAATCTATGCCATCTCCTAACAAATTTAATCACCTCAACACTCAATAGTGCCAAAACATCATAGTCTTGGTTGGTTTTTTTTTTTTTTGAAATATTCCATACACCAAGTACACAAACATACCCATTTATCTTTTAGGTTAATTTATTGATATTGTTTTCTAGTATTTGTAGTTTGCTTGTATATTTAAATATTTTACAACTTTTTAATAGAGAATTTTGTTGTATTAAAGTATGGTTTGTATGTTAATTTGATTTATTCGATTCATATTTTGACAGAACATTGAATTTTTGTACAAATAATAATTGGCTATTGGATTGTGAATTCATCTTTAACTATCAAAGTTGAATTTTGAATTAACGGTTACATTATTAATAAATTTTATCATCAATATTCTATATAGGTTTCATAAGTAATAGATGATTGTTTTTGGATGTATCGAGATTCACCGCAAGAGTTGTTTAAGAAATATTATTTTAAAATATTGAGGGTTTTATTTATTTTTTACTTTTAAATCAGAAGAATATTAGTAGAGATGAAATTAGAAATCCATATATGAAGTGTAAAAATAAAAAGTTCCACCAATTAGATGTTATAGCGATGCATCTTCAAAAAAAGGATTCGTAGAGAAATAATTGAATTAATTTGCACATAAAAAACCCTATGTTCCTTACAAAACTATGTTAGAAAGGATGATTGACTCAATATTTAGTTCTAGCAACATACATGGAGTTGTTATCTTTAGCCAGGTGTACAATATGGAAGGCAACGCTAAAAGTTTGAAATTATTATCTTTAGGCCATGAAAGAAAGATCTATTGTTACAATGAGTATCTCATCAATTTATATATCTTTCATATTGAAGAGTATGAAGATGCTAGAAATACCTATAATAGTTGGGTTTGTATTAAAGAATCAACTTCTAATGAATTTAAAGTTTATTATTATAGCAAGTTAGAAAAGATGATTGAATTGCAATAATACAATTTTTTATTCAAATGCTATTAGTATGATATCAATAGAGAAATTATAGTATATCATCACTATGGTTTGGTCAAAATTAATAAAAGAGGTAGACTTTGAAACATCAATGATGTTTTTGAATTTACCACACAATACCAACAAGTATATTTCACATACACTTTTTTTTATATAGAAAAGATCGTAATAAAGTTGATTGATTATTCATTATGAAAACCAAACCTAAGAGTTGTGTCTAAGTTGTTAAAGATGGTAACAATGAAGTAACCAGGGGAGAATATGTATTTTAACTTGATAAGTTAGTTAATCCATGTTGAGTTGCTTCATCTACTGAGTTAGAAGAAAATTTAAATTTTTATATAGCTAAGAATACTTATGTTCATGTTGATATTAACGGGTTAAATAATATATTGAGTACCAGTGAATATATAAAAGTTAATGAACCTGAAGAGATCAACCAATTTCAATTCAACGAAGAAGATGATGATGATGGACATGAAGATGATGAAAATAAATATGGGAAAGATTCAAATTAAAAATGATTTGAATTGATTTTAGATGTAAAACACCATTGTGTAACTAAGGTATTTGTTGTTGCTTTATAATGTATTATATTGTTTTACATTTATCAAGTGTTAATGGTTATGGTTATAGTTTTAATGAGTTGTTAAATATAATTGATGTTGTTACTGGTGTCGTTGTATAATTTTTAATTACTTTTAACATTTTCAATAGAATCACAAATGAAAATTAAAAATAATTAAAATTATAAAATATTCATTGGTGATTTAAAATTATGGTAATCACCAACATGCTATTATAGAGAGTTGAGGAAGAAATTCATGAAATAATGATGGGTTGATGGATGAAAATTCATTGGTGAATTTAGGGGGTTTTCTAGAAATTCTTGAAATTACTATTGGACTCGCCAACAAAATTAAAAAAAGTTCATCGGTGAGTCAATTGGCAATTTGATAATGTGTTAAATCATCAATGGATTTATCAAAGAAAATTTATGTCGGTGAATTTTAACCGGGATATGTTTAGTAATTTTTTTTTATCGATGGCACGCAATGTGCAAAAATAATAGTCACGAAGAGGCATTTGCTACACATGCTTTTGATGCTAGCTTGTCTAAAACAAGTTATAGAGCTAACGTCTTGTCTGCTAGAAAATCTTTTTCTGGCAAGCATATAACATGATGGAAGGCCACTCAAATAATATGTGTTTATGTAGTTTTCATTAATTAATTAATTTTTAGGTTTATAAATATAAAAATTATGCATACCAATAAAATCAATGATAAAAGCTAATTTGATCAAAAGCAATTTGATCGAATCAATCAAACATAGTAACAAAATTCATGTATTTACATGGATTATGGATTAACATATTGTGACTTAATTACCACCCCACAAAGTGTTTCAGAAGAGTTGCAAATGAAAACAATAATAACTATAACCATACTGGATATTTAAAAAGATTATAGCAATGATTAATATAATATATTTACGAGCTCCATGAATGGAATTGGGGGAAGATTGGGCTTCGGCTTTTTTGTTCGTGAGTGGGTCAATGGATGTCTAGAAACCCAATGAAAATAGAAATTCAGAGAGCTTAGGAAAAACATTGACTTGGGCTGGTTGAGCAATGAAGTCAATTATTTGCTCTAATT
>Ga0325411_1002354_pt1 | contig 21361 bp, 14 predicted proteins | sample PopdelMetagenome_13_FD_206181 | JGI IMG/M metagenome (GOLD analysis project Ga0325411, IMG submission 206181) | Populus deltoides microbial communities from Bellville, Georgia, United States - Xylem-PdIQD-R4 | ecosystem: Host-associated > Plants > Phyllosphere > Stem > Wood/Secondary xylem...
GGTCAAAAAGGTTCTTGATCTGACAATACTGAGCATCCAAATCTAAATGAGAATCTGCTCTAAGAACAATGATCCCTAGGACCTAATAAAGGTGTACGTCAATTTTTCAATATGTAATGAGTGACAGTATATACCTAGGATGGTCAGATATCGTACGAAACTGAGTCAGAATCAGAGCCTAAGTTGGAACCAAAAAATTACGACAGCAGCAGAACTATTTTTTTAGTGCAAATTCTGAGGGATTTATTTAACCTTAAAGACCAGATAAAAAAGAACAAATTTAGCATTATGAAGACTCCTGATCAACCTAAGAAAACCTGATGATTTTGGTAGTAAACGGGAAGGATAAAAAGAGCAGAAAACAACTCAAACAAGGTTTCAAAATATTTCTTTCTGTGCCTTTGTCAATCTTTTGGTGAATATGAGCTAAACTCCTACACTCTGTTCAAAAAAGGTATACACCGTCTCCAGCACGTGGGGTCCAAAATTGAGTAACAACAAATGTAATCATTGACTGATTTACCATATTGTTTCAACATATGAAGCATTTGGTATAAGGTTTATGTATAGCCAAAAAGTAAAATGTGCTCTCTCATCTTTTTCTTCATTTTTTTTCCCAATCATTGATTTTTGGTTTCCTTTGTCTCTTTTTTGTCCTCCTCAATTGTTCCCACTAAACAAAAGCTTGGCTCTTCATTTTGATCACAGTCAGCTTCACTCACATATATTTGGGAACCTCATTGTAATTAAAAATTCTCTCAACCTTATTTAGCTAATCTATGAACTCCTTTTCTTGTAAAATTCTTGTAAAATTAGGAAGTTTAATTCAAAATCCATATCATCCATGATGTTCTACCTTTTCAAAAGGATATCTTTATTGGTCTTGCCTTTAGAACAGGTTTGCAGTGCTAGCTAGGGATCCACAACCACTCTCCTTTTATTCTAGGTGATTTGTTTTCACCAACTACCAGGTAAACTTTGTGATCTGCCTCTACATATCCTCAATCATCAGTTGTTAAATGTTTCTCTTCTAAGAAGGAACCTCCTTCTTGAACATGTTCTGCCTTGCGACCTCTACTAGCCATGGTTGTTCTGCAACACACAACAAGCAAACAAATACTAGATGATGTGTATAGTCTAACATAAGAGAAAGCACACTTAAGAAAGCAAGAACACATAAAAGATAAATGTTGGCAAAAAATAGGATTGGAACAACAACACCTTAATCCATAGCCTTAATGCTTAAAATAATAGTCTAATGTAATTTGTCTTTTTATAAGGTTTAACACTTCTTAAATAAATCAAAAACCAATTTCTACTAGGTAATAAAATCAAAATCCCTGAATAAAAAGGAAAACAACAAAAAAAAACTCAAATTAAATAAAAAAATCCTTAAAAATCAAGGACAAATAAACAAAACTAGCTCAAATAGCATCTTCAGATCATAATTTAAAGGTCTTTCAAAGCTTGGCTAGTTACAATGAGTAGAGCCTCCTATAAAACTAGACCTTGAAAATCTCCTTGAAAAATTTGAGCCCGATCAAGTTGTCGGATCAAAAGTTATGGCTTCTTATTACCACTATATTGGTCTAGCATGACTAGATCTCTTCTAGAGTCTAACCCTATTCCACTAGCTCATAAAAATATATGTTAGACTATACACATCATCTGTTTATGAAAGATCTCCATCTAGTTATAGCAGATGTCCATTTGATTGCTTAGAACCTTCAGTTTATACTACTTCACTTTTCCATCCCAAGTGCTAGCAAATTATGTTCATTCCTTTATGTTCTATGTGAATGATGATCTTTAAAATAGGTTCAGTGGAAATGTTTGCAAAGTAAAGTCTTTTGTTTAGTACTGGTGTTTTTACTGCTGCATTACATGAAATACAGAGTGTAAAAATTTGGAAACTTCCCAGTCAAATGCTTGGGGTTCTATTAATCATAAGGAAATTGAAAGCAAAACTTTTGGTGGTGGATTTAGCATTGGGCTTCTCAAGTAATCATCTTTTGCAGGAAGATTGCAACTTATATACCTCACCAGTTATTTTCAGTGTTCAAGATTGTTGTTTCTCTTTCTCCTCCCTTCTTGTGTTGTCTAAATGATTGAGCAAAAGTGCAATTCATTCCTCTGGAAAGGCGAGGATGATAGAGCTTATGAATATGATTATATTTTTCTAAACAGAAGGGTGGTAAAAATAAATCAAGGATTATATGATGTAATTGATAGGTCCCACTATAAATTCATGCCTAAATAAATATTCTCTTTTAGGGAGAATGTACCATAGTTTGGATAATTCTTTTGTATTCCCCATTGATAAGTTCTTGGCTATTTATATAAGCCAAGCCACATACAAAGTGCCGAAATATAAGGAAAACTAGTAGGTAACAACTAGAATTCAAATACATCTTAAATAGAGCATAACTAATGAAAATCACATGCAAACGTGGGGCACATGAAGAATAATACAGAAATGGATTGGGTCATGATAGTTGAGAGTTCTAAGTGTAGACGTTCTCAAAGAGGTTAGAGGCCAAATCCCAAATATTTGGGATGAGATGAGCTAGAGAAGACCGTTGCATGTAACATGCAATGTGGGGCACATGAAGAATAATGCAGAAATGGATTGTGTCGTGGCAGTTGAGAGTTCTACGTGCAGAAGTGGAATGAGTCTTTTATAGTGGAGAGTTTGCATGTGATTTCTGTTAGTTATGCTCTGTTTAAGATGTATTTGAATTCTAGTTCTTAGTTACTAGTTTTCCTTATATTTTGGCATTTTGTATGTGGCTTGGCTTATTTAAGCAGCTCGAATTCCTATGAAAATTTTGATAAACCTCTTTCAAGGATAAGGCAAGATGGTTCTCTGCGTGATTACTAGAGGGAATTCAAGCACTTGGGCAATCGAGTACGAGGCTAGATGCACCTGTGGGAATATTTATGGGTGGTTTAAAAATGGACATCTTGAATGGTATACAAATGTTTAGGCCCCAAACTTTGAAAGCAGTTATTAGCTTAGCACGAATGAAAGATGATCAACTTATAAGACATTGAAGGTGTGTAAGACCTATAAATCCAACTTTTTTTTCCTTAACTCTTTATTCCTTACCTCTCATAGGATTGGACATAGTTATGGAAATTCAATGGCTCAAGCTACTTGGCTTTGTGGTTTGTGACTAGAAATGGTTAACCATGGAATTTATGTAAGAAGGCCAGACCAAGAGGTTGGTAGGCATGATAGGCAAGATATCCAAGTAGCGTCCCTCAAAGAGATATCTAAGGAAATTCATTCTAGCTATGTGCTTTTGGCATTATGCCATTAGGTCACTTACATGAACCACCAAAGAATATTCATCCAAGAATGCAGGAAATATTGCATGAATTCTTTAATCTGTTTGTAGAGCGCTTGAGCTTACTGCCAACATGGAAGATTGATCATGGTATTTCACTTAAGGAAGGAACCGAACTAGTTAATGTTCGACCTTACAAGTACACACATTATCAAAAGAACGAGATTGAGAAACAAGTTCAAGAGATGCTGAGATCAGGGCTCGTTCGACCCCAGCACTAATACTTTCTCATCACTCGTATTTCTAGTGAAGAAGAAAGACAGGAACTGGCATTTTTGTACAAATTATCATGCACTCGATCAACATCGTAACAATTAAAGACCAATTTCCAATCCCCATAGTTGATGATATGTTGGATGAGCTCTACAGTGCTTCTTACTTTACCAAGCTAGATCTAACAGTTGGGTACCATCATGTACGAGTAAATCCACATGATATCCATAAAGCTGCTTTCCGAAATTATGGTATTATAGCTCGACCACTCACCAATCTTCTCAAAAAAGGGAAATTCGATTGGCATGAGGAAGTTGAAGTTGCCTTCCTAGCTCTCAAACAGGCCATGATAATCACTCCGACATTAGCCATCCTGAATTTTAACGAGACCTTCACTATCAAAACAGATGCGTCCGGGGAAAGTATTGGAGCGGTCTTGTCTTAACAAGGAAAACCAATAACATACATGAGTCGAGCCCTCGGAGTGACCAAGCAATCTTGGTCATATATGCTAAGGAGATGTTGGCTATTGTGGAGGCCATACGTATGTGGTGGCCTTACCTTCTAGGCCAAAAATTCTATATTCAGACAGATCAACGTAGTCCCAAGTATTTCCTAGAGCAACGAAATAGCAACTCCGAAGCAATAAAAATGGGTTGCTAAGCTCCTAGGCTATGACTACGAGATTTTCTATTGATCGGGCTGAGAAAATTTTGTAGCAAATGCTCTCTCTCGTAAGCAAGGTAGTCTCATTCTTCACAATATTTTCGTTCTGCAAGTTAATTTATGGGAAGAAATTAAAAAAAGGCTGCAGAGGAGGACCCATACATTCAATCAATGGGTCGTGTGGCCACGGAACAACCTGGAGGATCATATAAATGACATCAAGGACTACTACTATACAAAGGAAGGGTCATTGTTCCGGATAATACCACCTTAAAGGCTAAGCTATTACACGAAGTGCATGACACCAAGGTGGGGGGTCATTCAGACGTCCTACGTACACTCAAGAAATTGCGACAGCAATTTTACTGGCCTGGGATTCATAGATCAGTGCAAGACTATGTTAAAGGGTGCGAGGCATGCCATAAGATAAAAGTCGAGACCTTGACTCCAGCTGAGCTTCTTTAGCCACTACCAATCTTGTGCCAAGTATAGGATGACATTACCCTAGATTTTATTGAGGGATTACCAATTTCATAGGGAAAGGACACCATCATGGTAGTTGTCGATAGGTTAAGTCTACACATTTTCGTACTTTAAGTCATCATTCGACTGCAAAAACTATAGAAAAAAAATTTTGTGGAAGGCATCATCAAGCTTCATGGAATGTCCAAGTCCATTATTAGTGATTGGGACCCATCTTCATCAGTCACTTCTAGCAAGAATTTTTCAAGACGTCAGCCACTAAACTACAGCTCAGTTCTCCATACCATCCACAGACGGATGGCCAAACAAAAGTCATCAATCGTTGTGTTGAGCAGTACCTTCGGTGTTTTGTTCATCAGTGACCACGGAAATGGTGTTGTTACTTACCATGGGCTGAAAATTGGTATAATACCACATATCACATTTCAACAGGGATGACCCCTTTTCAAGCACTGTATGGACGCCTACCACCCTCCATTCCAATGTACACTACAAGTCTATCCCCAATACATGAAGTTGATCAACAACTCCTAAGCCGCGATGACCTGCTACAGCAACTGAAGACCAATTTAGCGAGATCAGTGAATAAAATAAAGCAGATGGCAAACCAAAAGCGCAGGTACATTTCATTTAACACTGGAGAATGGGTATTTTTAAAGTTGCACTCATACCGCTAGCAAACCGCTTTTAAACGAGTCCATCAGAAATTAGATAGCAGATTTTATGGACCCTACCAGATCATAGAGAAGATCGGACCTGTTGCATACAAGTTACAGTTACCTCACCCGGTGTTTCACGTGTCACTGCTTAAAAAATTCCAGGACAGCAAGGGCATTGCTGAGACGACAACAATCGAGTTACCACCATTCACTGATGAAGGGGTAGTCCTTTTAGAGCCTCAAACTATTTTACACTACCACTGGATCAAGCAAGAACCCAGCTTGTCGAGGAGAGCTTAGTGCAATGGAAGCACCTTCCAGCCGAAGAGGCAACATGGGAACCAACACAACAGATACGAGAGATATTTGGGATTTGGCCTATAACCTCTTTGAGAACGTCGTGGTCGTGGCCTATCAGTAATGCATTTGGAATAATATTATGCAAGCTAGGTTGAAGCATATAGATTAAAAGGAGGAGATTTTGGAGCCAAAAATGCACTAATGGTGGTGCGTGGTACTGGAACAAGCTACTGAAATTGAGGGAGCCAATTTGGAATCAATATTGTGGGAAATGACCAATGAATTAGCTTGTGGTGGGACTGTTGGCAACAACTTGGTATTTTTAGTCAGAAAACATGGAACACAGCCTATTCAAGAAGCTGAACCCATTCTGATGCAAAGCTAGCTGCGATAACAGGAAAGCAGATTGGGTTTGGCCTAGTTCAAGGTAAGATGCTATGGTGGAGATTCTGGGGGCTATCTCTAGTGTTATTTGTCCCAATCTTTTGAAGACGATAAAATTGCATGGAAGTTGCAGAAGAAAAGCTTCCAGTTAGTCCTTACAAGCTTAGCATGGAAGCCCACAATTTATGGTATTACAAAGAATCAAAGAGCGCATTGCAACAATGAGCTTCCTTTTGCTGGTTTTAATCAGATGGATCTGTCAGATTATAAAATGTATGTTGCATACAACTTGAATTCTACAAGAAGCTCTACGGAGTCCACAGTTCTTTGACATTTATAAGCACCGGATGTGTGCATGAAAATTGAAAGTATCCAATTTAACTGCATTAAGTACTAGTTTGTATCATGGATTCTCCCTATTTCTTTAATCAATGAAATTCTCACTCGTCAAAACAAAAACAAAAGGGCATCTTTTCCATGGCTGTCAGAGGCTTGGCATTTCACATCTTCCAGAACAACTTCTATCCGGGGGTTTCTCTCCTTATCCTTCATTATCCATCAGGAGAGCTCAATTTCCAAACAAGGGTTCAAAATACAGGAAGGAAATGCCATGTCCATTCCATAATACAGATTAGGCTTGGGTAGCAAGCTAAGGTCAATGGAGCCAGTTACCCGTGGAACGCAACACAAAGAACCAAGATAATACTGTGGGAAACAAGCTGAACAAAGATATCCTACTATCTTACTTACAAAAATCATCAATTCTCAACATACTAATTCTTGTATTAGATAATATTATTATTTGTTTTATTAATGAATCTTAAAGATGTTACTTTTTTTATGAAAATGACTAAATTATTAAGCAAATCATAAATAAAGATAATCATATGACTATCCCTCAAATTATCACAATACAATTACAACCAGATGATAATCGAATGCTAAGATGACGTGGTCCTATGTTTGTTATCCCTTTAAAAAGGGTAGCCTAGGAATAAACAATGCTCAAACTTGGAATAGAGCGGCTATTCTTAATCATATCTGGCAATTGGTTTAAGATAGATCATTAGTTTAGTCAGGATGGGTCTAAGGTGTTCTACTCAAAGGTAGATCCTTCTGATATGTCAAGCCTCCTTCAATGTCCTCATGATTATGGAGGAAGATTCTACTCAGCAGAGATTGGTGTAGAGGGAAGTTTGTCTTTAATATTGGTAATGGAACTATTACCTCTTTGTGGTTAGATTATTGGTTGCTAGATGGGCAATAATTATGCAACTTAGTGCGTTTTAGGTGCTTACTTCTACTAGGTTGTCGTGGAATGTGATTAGTACATAAAAATGAAGTTTTATCAAGGTTTTATATAATTATTTTGCACTTGAAGTACAAATAACTCCTCAACTAAAGCATGTTTTATAATAACAAGTCTGATAATATAAGATACCTTTAATTTATGGTAAATGTTCATCTTAAATGCAGGCTTATCACATGAATCAAAGGATTGATTGATGAGTCTAACTACCGAAATTCAGAAGACAAAGAGAGGGTTAAGCTTAGAAAAGAGATGTTGGTTCAGTCCAAACTGGAACACTGTTCAGTCATTGGGTCATATCTGGAGCTGCAGATCTTGGATTTAAATTTGGTTTATATGGATAGAAAGCTAAGACATAGGCCTAAAATATTCATGGGAGTCCAAGACCCAATTATGCTGTATGGAAGTTCAAATCTTAGCAACAACGGAGAAGTTAGAATCTGTCCTGCAACCCCGACACTGTTCAGTGTTCAGCCCATGTCTCGAGTTCTAGAAGTTCAAATGACCTCATTCTTATTTTGTTGGAAAGCTGAGACAATTCCCCAAAACTTTCATGAAGACAATCTGTTCAAAATATGACGTTAGCAATGATGTTTTGTTCAGACAAGAAGATAAGGAATGTCACCAAGTCAAGATGTGGCCACCCACTCAACAATTAGTCATCAAATCAATAGTTCTGAATTTTAGCCTATAAAAAGAGGCATTTTCCATGCATTTAGGTATCTTAGTGTTCAGATCAAGATCATGATCTTGCTCTCTTTCTTTTGTAATGCTTAAGTTTTGTTTATATTAATCTCTTGTTTATGCTTTTCATTTCCTTTCCTTTACTTAGTTAACTAATATCTTATTTATGTTCTTATCTTGTTTATTTATGTTTCTCTCTTTCATTATGTTTAGCTAAGTTTATGATGTCAAGGTGAAAAGGTTACACTAATGGTGTAAGAATAAGTATAATGTAAACTCAACATGGACTTTAATGTTTAATACTAAAATATTTTGTATTTGTTATCTTATTCACTCTTAATACTTTGCTTGTTAAATGGTTAATCTAGATTCATGTTGTACAACCCTTGGTACAACAAATACTTAGCACTTTCATAGCCCAACCGTATGGTATAATCGACACCTGTGCTATGAAAGGAACTTGATTTGTTGTTAACATAAGTTATAATCATGAATACCTGACAACATTTACAAGTATTAGCATTATTCGAATAAGATAACTAATGTAATCATGTTAACAATATATAATCTGATTGGAACCTCCTTTGTGTGTGGTTTCTAGTTGAGTAATAAAAAGAGTTTATACTATACTTGTTTGAAATACCATTAGTGGATCATCTAACCTTGACAATTATTTTATCCTTGTTTAATCCTTATATCAATACCACATCTCAAAGCTTTCTTCAACTCCTTTTTTATTATTATTTATTTCTTTATTTGTAGTTTATACAGTTAACCTCCCTGTGGTTCGACCCCGGTCTTGTCGGGTTATTTATTACTTCAACACTCTTACACTTGAAAAAAGACATCAACTCTTTGGTCGTGTCAGAATGCTAAGGTCTCAAACATTATTGAGGGGAACTCAATTACTTTTAACCCCATGAGTGCCTTACCAGACCACTATGTCTAGAATGGCCATTCATTGGGGAGGTTCTCCATTGACTCAGCATGGGAGGTTTTTAAAGATTCCAAACCCACAGACTCTATACACCATCTTCTTTGGTTCTCAAGTTTCATCCTGAAACACTCTTTTATCATATGGCTTGCCTTTATAGGTCGTCTCAACACCATGGTCAGACTACTTGCTTCTCAAATCATTCTCTCTTCGACATATATCCTTTATGGGTCGCAACTTGACACACATGAACATTTATTCTTTCAGCGCCTTTTCTCTGCTATAGTTTGGGATGCTATCACAAGCATAACCTTATAGGTTGACCTTTTTTAACATTGTGTCAGCTACTTCAGTGGGCATATACATACTTGAAAAAGAAGAAGGCATTTATGCATTTACTTGCTCGATTAGTTCTCTCAGCCTCAGTTTACTTCATTTAGTATGAAAAAAATAATTGAGTCTTTCATAATATTTACCGATCTCATCAGGATGTTTGCGAGGATATTTTTTATTTGGTCCAGTCCTGTTTGGTAGCACTACAAGATTTCACAGTTTTATCGACGGACATATTCCATCGGTATGAGATTTAGAGTTTGTCGGTAATTTTTTTACCGACTAAATCGCCGATGGAAAATGTCCATTGGCATAACGTTCATCGGTAATACCAAATTCCGTCGCCAAAGCTGTCGGTAAAAAAAAATTACTAATGGTTTTACAGACGGAAATTGCGCGCCAAAAAAAACTTCCCGCTGGAACATTACCGACGGATTTATTCCGTCGGTGATAGTGGCATATATAGTAAATATTTTTTAGCTATCAGTGAAATGCCAACGGACGTATCCATCGGTAAAGTCATCGGTGAGTGTGCATTTCCATCAAGCTTCTGTGAAATGCCGATGGATTATATCTGTTTGTAAATTCGCCGGTGATACATTCCGTCGATAAATCCCTCGGTGGGTATATTTAATTTTTTTAAAAAAAATAATTTAGAATAAATAATATAAAATTATATAAATTAATAGTAAAAAAACCAATTATGCAAATAAAATTTTATTAAACATTAAGAAAAAAAATAAAGTTAAATAATATTCATTATAAATTGAATGTGTTTCAAAAAAATATTAAATTAGCACAATGGCGGAGCTGGAAGAGGAGGAGGCTGGTTGTTATACGGCCAAAAAGGGGGCTAACATGTATCACCACTCTGTGAATTCATGTTTATGACCATTTGGCGAAGTTATTCATAATTCGCTGAGAGTTGCTCGTATTTCTCGGTGAGATTAGTCGTGTGTTATTTCGAGGCCATGATATCCTCAGATTGGGTGCTCGATACTGATTTGGAGCTCCCAACGGTTGAGACACTATGGGCCAACTACAAGTTCTCTGCCATAGTGTTGGAGAGCCCGTACACCCAATTTTATCGGGTCCACCGGACGATCCGACCTCCATCCACAAATCCGGATCGAAATCTGAATGGATTAAAGGATCGTCCCCATATCTCTCCGTCAACTAGCTATTATAGATCTCTTGAAAATGAAAAACAAAATCATCATCATATTCAATTCAATAAAAATAATAACTTATGAAAAAAAATGGTTGAGCGAACATACCATAAAGTTTTAAGCGCGATTGTCAACGAACTGTTGCACCCCCTTTTGGCGGTCTTGACTCCGCACATGCGTCTCAACAAACAGCTCCATTAGGCTCAGCTCACGTCCAAGAGACCTAGCCTTTAATGAAAAAAATTAATTAAGTAATAACAAATTATTTAACGATATATTTCATTTAAATTAATCTTACCATCTGTTTCGCATGTGCAGCAAACGAAACGGAGCCGCCGGTGTACGTTGTCACCGAGCCATGAATTGGCCTGTTCCAGTTGCCAGCACTGGACTGTAAGCGTCATGTGAACCGCTCAGACGTCACATGCTCAAGATATTGCGACCAAATATCTGTCGGGATGTATATCGGTTTGAAATCCTTCCAAACCTCCATGTTGTTCCAACGTTGAAGACCATTATCTCTCGTGTTTTGTTTGTTTTTTTTTGTGCTTCATAGCAAAAATCACGCAACCTACTTCCATAGCGAGAAATTAGATTTTGAAACATAATTTTTTTCTAAAAAAATATTGTATTGTTTTCAATGTTACCTAGTTGCCACATGATTTTCCCACACCCTCCTCACAACAATGTCATGCGCACTGTCCCAGTCGAATTTGTCCTGTGTATAAATAATTAATTTTAAATAAAAATAATAATTTATTAATAATTATATTAATAATTTATTAGAAATAAGCTAGAAATTAGAAATTAACACCAACCTCAAATATGGCAAACCATGCTTCGATTTGAGGTATCCATTTAAGATGTCTGGATACCTGACTCCATTGAAATAATAGAATCTCCATCGATGATTTAAACGCCGATGATATTACTCGGGCGGCCTCAATGTTTGTGAACCTGAAAATAAATTAAATTAATGAAATATTGATTAGTTGTTCATAAATTATGTTATAATTAAAAAAAACCGAAACAAACTTACATTGAAAGGTAGTCCTTCCACTATGCCTCATACTTGCGAGTGAATTGATTCTGTTGTGAAGGCACGCCGCCTCTACGCTGTGAAACCGCACTGGAAGAGGCAGCATCAGATGACGGCGCAGGTGCCTCTTCTTGATAGGCACCTAAGGATATGTCATCCTCACTGCTAGAAGAACTAGCTACTACTATATGTGAGCGACGAGTTGTGGATTTCGTTCTACGCATTTATATAATTTTATACGAATAATTATATAATTAAATTCAAATGTTAAAAAAAATTCAGCAGCACCTCCCCTATACTATAGACTACCCAAACTTTTCAAACCTGCAAATATTGACAATAGCCACAACCAATTGACCCCATCTATACTAATCTTGTATATAACATAACATCTATACAAATAACATTATATTAATTACAAGGTAAATTCAACAATAACAATTAAAATTCTACAAATTATTCACTTATTATGGAAATACAAACAATAAAATATATTCAATAAATTCAAAAAAAAAACTCTAGACTAACTATTAAAATTAATGGAAATAATTAAACACAAATCATGCAATAATAGAGTAAAATTGAGAGAAAATAATTAAATTTATTCCAACATATTTAATTACTAATTACAAGGTAAATTCAACAATAACAATTAAAATTCAACAAATTATTCAATTATTATGGAAATACAAACAATAAAATATATTCAATAAATTCAAAAAAAAACTCTAGACTAACAATTAAAATTAATGTAAATAATTAAACACAAATCATGCAATAATAGAGTAAAATTGAGAGAAAATAATTAAATATATTCCAACATATTCAATTACTAATTACAAGGTAAATTCAACAACAACAATTACAATTCAACAAATTATTCAATTATTATGGCAATACAAATAATAAAATATATTCAACAAATTAAGTATGGACATGCTAGTTTTCCATACGTGCTCCAACCAGAAAGCATTCCATAAGCTGAAAAATCATTGATAGTCCACTTCAAAGCCGCCCTCATAACAAAATTTTGTTTCCTCGATATATCATAAGTCAAAGCTAAGGAGGACAACAACTGTGCCAACTCATCAATCAATGGTCGAAGACAAATATCTATATCCCGGCTCGGGCTACTCGGACCGGGTATGACAATAGATAAAAACATGAACTCCGGCCTCATACACATTCCCAGTGGCAAGTTATAAATCGTGAGTATGACCGACCAACAAGAATAAGGAGTAGCAAATAACCAGATTGGGTTGAATCCGTTTGTACACAACCCAATATGCACGTTCCTTGATTTAGCTTAAAAGTGAGGATGCACACTGTTAAAGCATTTCCACGCTTCGCCGTCAGAAGGATGCACCATCACTCCATCAACCGCATCATGTGATTGATGTCATGTCATATGCTCAGCAGTTCTTGGTGACATGAATAACCTCTGCAGTTTAGGTGTGATTGGGAAATATTTAATTTTTTTATATGCCACTAGAGTCTTTCCCCTACCAATTCTAGGTTTGTAACAGGAATAATGCCCACATGTCATGCATTCGGTGAGCTCAGTATTTTCAAGGTAGTATAACATGCAGAAGTTAGGACACATGTCAATTTTCTGGTATCCTAAACCAAAGGGTTTCATCATGGACTTCGCAACATAGAAGTTCTCTTTCAGCCTATTCCCTTCAGGTAAAATGCTTCTCGCCCATTTAATAATTTTATCATACCCGGCCTCACTCAACCTGTGATCTGACTTGATAGTGAATACATGTGCTACAGTCGATAATTTACTGTGGTTCATGCAGCCATCCCATAATGATTCGTCAGAATCTTTCAACAGATCAAAAAACCCAGTTGAATCTGCATTAGGTTCTTTTTCTACGATTGAACATTGACTGACATTACCTTGATTTATTCTCATTGCATTCATAATCATATTCCTGTAAGGATTAGTGTTGTCATTTGCAACTTCACTACAAGATTTAACAGTTTTACCGATGGAATTCTTCCGTCGGTGTAAGACACATATTCCGTCGGTAATTAATTTGCCGACGGAATCACCAACGGAAATGCTCCGTCGGTGAATCTTTTGTCGGTAATTTTTTTTCCGTCGGTAAATCCATTGGTAATAAAAAAATAAATTTATCCGCTTCATTTCGTCGGTATATCCCTCGGTAATAATATTTTTTTATTACCAACGGATTTACCGATGGAATTGCCGTCGGTAATTATTTAAAAACATTTTAAAAAAATTCATTTTATAAAATAATTAAATTAGCATAAATTAACACTGTATAATATATACTCAAAATGCTTGGAAAAAAGAATAAGAAAATCAACTCAAACAAATTTGCAACAAATAAATAAAATGAAAAAATAAATTCAACTAAAAAATTCATATGAAAAAAATAAAGTTGTAATTGCTAAAAATTTAAAAATCCTATAAATAAATCAACTAAAAATTGATCTCATATGAAAAAAAAATCTCACAACAACATTTATACAATTATTAAGAACAAAAACAATTAAAAATAAAATAAAAAACAAATATAGTGAAAAAAATCATGAAAAAAGAAGAAAAAAGAAAAATCTTACCTTAATGTAGTTGCAAGTGAAGCTAAGGAGAGAAAAAAATTTCGTTAAGCATATTAATTATAAAAAAAACTAAGAGGATAAAAGAAGAAAGAAAAAGAAGACATACCCAAGCATGGAGGAAAAGAAAAGGAGATGAGAAGAGAAAAGAAGAGAAAGAAATATATATTGATGTTCTTTACATATAGTGAAGAAGAAGAAGAAGAACAAGAAGAACAAGAAGAAGAAGAATAATAAGGAGAAGAAATGAATCTGTCTCTTGTGAAAAAAGGGGATTCAGGCTTTTTATTGGGGCGCGGTACCGACGGATAATTGAATATTAATATTTTTTAATTATTCCGTCGATAACTCCATCAGTAATATTTAATTTAAATTTTCAATTTCATAAATTTTTTTCAGAAACCGCCAACAATCACCGACGGATTTTCAATCCGTCGATGATTCCGTCTATAATATGTAAATGAAAATTTTAAATTAATTGAATTTTTTCAGAAAATCGCCAAATAACACTCTCTGGAAAATTCCGTCGATGATTCCCTTTGTAATTGACATGATGAACAGTGTTCATAGTTTACCGACGGAATTTTCCGTCGGTAATTCCATCAGTAATTCTGTTAGTAAAAATGACATGTCATCTTTTTTTTTTGCTTTGTTTTAAATTTTTTTCACACGGTAATTCCGTCGGTATATACCGAGGGAATATTTCCGTCGGTAAAATCCCTCGGAAATTTACCGACGAAAATATTCCCTCGGTATTTCCGTTTGTATTTATCAATTTTCTGGTAGTGCTTCATGCACATTGTTAGCACTAGAAGTTGACCCAACCACCCTTTCTCTCATGCTCTTATTATGAACAAATACTTCTCTGTATGCATACCAACATCGGTAATTCTTCATAAACCCTTTGTGTAGAAGATGCATCATTACAACATCTAGATGCAGATACTTTTTATTTTGACACTTCCTGCATGGACACCTAATACCGCCTCATGTAAAATTTCTCTCATGCTCTTATTATGAACAAATACTTCTCTGTATGCATACCAACATCGGTAATTCTTCATAAACCCTTTGTGTAGAAGATGCATCATTACAACATCTAGATGCAGATACTTTTTATTTTGACACTTCCTACATGGACACCTAATACCGCCTCATGTAAAATTTCTGGGAATAGATGTTGCGAAATTAATAAAACCCTAAACCCCGTTACAATAATCCATCCTCCGCAATCCTTGGGGTGAATCTCGATACATCCATAAACGATCATCCATGACATCTATCAAACCTCTATAAAATTATGATGACAACATGTATTAATTAACTATGTTAGGTAAATAAATTTGCAAAAATATTGGTTTACCTCGAGATTATCCAACAAACTAATTACAACTTCTCATAAATATTAAATATTCATTATTAATTATCAACGTCCATACAAATTTATACATATAAATTTACAAAAATTAGAACTCCGCATTAACATTGATAAAAATTAAAACGGACTCGTTAAACAAGCTATTAATTATTTCAAAACAACACATGTAATTCAGTAATTCAATAAAGTTTCAACAATTTACAAACAAATACAATTTTACAAAATCTAAAACAAACCATAACAAGTACAAAATTATACATTCATATACTACAAGTTTGTTTGAGAAATAACAATAAAACATGTACATATACTAACAAAATACATATACTAAAAAAACAATAAAATTGACATTTAAATGTTAAAATTTAAAAATATAAAATTACTTACAAAAACTGATAAAATCCGTTGGTAAATCAAAACACGGATGTTGTGACCACAAAACTTACATAAATATGATTTGTGCTGAGAAGAGGGAGATTTTTTTTGGGGGGGGCTGGTTGTTTGCAGTTTGGGAGGGGAGAGTTGGGATGGGGAAGAAGAAGGAGAAATAGGGGAGGAAAGGGTCGGCAGAGTGGTTATATATTAACTTTTGCCAATGGAATCACCGACAGACTAATTATGTTGATGATTCCGTCGGCCATTCTGACGGTGAATCGGTCACGTCACTGTACTGAGATCTGTGTTTGAATCCCTCGGTGATTACGTCGGCAATTCTGCTTGTGAATCGGTCACGTCACTGTATGTAGCTCCCGTTTTTAATCCCTCGGTGATTTCGTCGGTAAAATCACCCGCAAAAACTTCCACGTCGGCGAACCACCCTTTTTTTTAATTCTGAATATTCGGTCTATTATTCTGTCGATATATACCGACCAAAGTATTCCTTTGGTATATACCGACTGAATTACATATGAAAAATATTTCGTCAGTAATTATGACCGCAAATTACCGACAGAATTATTCTGTCGGTAATGCTGTTGGTATTGAGCGAATTTCTGGTAGTGTAGAGCTCGAACCAAGATTTCGCATCCCAGCTACATTGAGGTTCATTTTGCACCTTTGAGAGTCATTAAATATCATTACTCTCGCTGATTTTTGAAATTTTATTTAGTATAGTTTCAAATGTAATCTACCAGTCTACCATTTAACGAATTTTCATAAACCAGTCAACTGGCTCATCTGCTATTTATTTTCATAATTTGCTTTTGTCCTTTTTCATTTTATTTCTTTTTAGTTTTTGCTTCTTTTGCTTGTTATTTTTGGTAAGATAGACAGGATAACAAGCATTTGGATTTATTGGGGTATGCCTACTGTACTTTATCCATTTCTTCCCTTTTAACAAAATTACTCTTTTAAAAAAAGTAGTTGTGGGGGGGACTTGGCCCTTTTTTTAACATAAGGGGGGAAAATTGATTCCAAAAGAAAAAAATGAATGTGGTCTTTCACTACAAAATTCCAATTTTCTTCTATCCAACTTCTAAACCCAGCAAGTACAGGGTTTCCTTGCTATGGTGCTGATGCTATTGCCAGCACTCATAGTACAATATTAGCGAGTGATTATATTCCATTCTTCGAAGAAGGATCGTAATTTATCAATAGCTAGACAAAATAATTTGTGCATTGTATATTTGAGTCAAATCCGGAGATGTATATAGCCAGCAAAGACAGCAAAATAGAGATACAAGAAGTGCTGTTGAGACATGCAGGGAAGCCAAACTCTTGAAACTCTTATCTTCTTAATTTTTTATATTTTTATTTTTGCAAAAGAGTTGTCAAAATCTGCAGTGAGAATTCATTGAATTTCTCACCTTTTCAAGCAGCAGAACCTCATGTGGACCATATATGACAGGCTCAAAGGTCACTATAGGGCAACAACGAATGTTTTCACCAGAAATTACTAGGTGATGGTATTTTTCTTAACTCTCCATCTTTCTGGGTGCCGAAACGGGAAAATCTCCTTAATTTATTTACCTTCAACCTAATTGCAGGAACTTTTCTCGCTACAGCCTGCCATATCATTTGAACCGCATCACCTTCCCTTGATGGATATTGAAACTCAAAGAAATTTTCTACTTCTTTCAACCTCTTCCACATTCTAGTCCATTCATCCTTCTTAATACTCCTGATGAGATTTACGAGGAACTTTTCTCTGACAGCATCTGATGTGCGAACAAATATGCAGAATTGAGAGTAGTCAAGAACACTCTCGTAAGGGAGCTCAATGTCATCACTGATGATGACCGGAACACAGTGGCTAGCAATGGCATCAAAGAGACGATTTGATGAGGGCGTGTCACCTGCTATGTTAAGGCAGAATTTGGAGGAGTGCATTCCTTGAGAAGCTTTGCCCACTCCATCTTTTTGTACACTCCCAAACTGAAAATGCACTTCTTTTTCATCTTTAAGAAGATAAAATAATTCTTGCCGAGCGAAGCCACCCTGAAAACAAGAAACTCAAAATTGAAGAATCAAGGTATAGATACTGTAAAGCCAACCAAAAGAGAGGCCTAGAATAACAGTTGAATTAAAGGAAAATAATGGATCATCTTAATTGGATGGATTTCAGGATCTAATAAATATGAAGTTTTTAGTGAAAAACATTCAGCAAGTCAAATATATCACATGGAATTATGAAGATCCATTAAGAGATTACATCAGGAAAGTTTCATGAGATGGAATGGTGATTTTTCAGTTTATGACCACAACCCATCCTCAACAGCAGCCCACAATACTTTACATGAATGAACTTCCATACATGTGCGCATGGCTAGTTCATTACACCCGTGAGAAGTAGACTACATAGACATCAAGTCCATGCTAGTTTCAGAGCCAAATTTAAGTTTTGACAATGATTTTACTTCAACAGCTACATGATAAGAAATGCACATTAAGAACTCAGTACGTTGAAATAGATGCCTTGAAATAGAATAACTTATCATTTAATTGGCATGTACTTTGACACCTAATCCATGAAATAATTCTAATCTAACTAATCTTCTGTCTCACAGAATAGGTAATAACGTGGTGAGAACTGGGAAGCTCGTGACAGTTTATGTTGTAACTATCACTTATTCATAATATTGTCGAATCAGAGCTTATTTTTGAGTTGTAGAACATGTCAAAAAGAAAATTCTGTAGAAAATAAGTTTTTAGTTACAGTAGAAATTTTAAAGAAACAATTAACAGCAGAAGTAGTCAAGAGAGAGAGAACATACATCTTTCCGGTATATGGCTCCTTGAAAATACAGCAAAGTTGGGCGGCTATCAAAGCTTGATGAATCGTTGACGTAGCTTCTAATTACATGTTTGTATGGTGCAATCACATCTTTGCCAACGTTTGCTATATTTGGAGGATACCTCCCAAAGTCTGCAAGTATGAAGATTGCTGGCCATAGCTTCACCCTTGCATCCAACATACTATTTGGATGGTGAGCCAAAAGGACATGATCTCGCCCCCCAGACCTCTTCCATTCCTTTTGTGAAGTCAAAAACTTGACCAACTTTTCTTGCAACAATTTGTCCTTGCTCTTCTTTTGGTGTGGATTCACCTTAGAATATCGGTTATAGCATAAAGAAGAAAAGAACGGAACAAATATAACATCGGCTTCACTAGAATTTCGAACTCTTACTGCACTACCAGCTCTAGGAATGCCAGGAACCTCTGAAGCAAGAAGATCCAATGTAAGCCAATATTCAATACTATGTTGCAAGTTGAGCCCACCAGGGTATTCAGGCACTTTAGCTCTAAGATCAGGCCAAACACTATCCCCCTGAGGTTTCCAATCTAAGAGTCCAAAATGAAACTCAGAAGGCAAATCATACATGAAAATCTTAAGAACTTGTTTGTAATTATTATCAAAACCGCTGCATTTCACATCCCCGAAATCATCTTTCTTTTGAGGTTTTTCTTCTTCTCCTTCGTTGTCTACAAGAATCGCTCGATTTCCAATCGAGGGTTCAACATCCTTCCGATTCCAGGATGCAGAATTGCCATTATCAATCAGAGGATTAAGTTTGGGATGAGGTAACAAACTGAGGTCATTAAACCCAGCACTGCTCGTGGAACGCAACAGAAAAAACCAAGACAACATGAACAAGGCGGACGCAAACAAAAACAAGAAAAGCATAGATTTCCTAGAAATAATCCCAAGAGACGATGAGGAGTGCTTCTCAGCCATTGCAATACTAATAAATAATCCGGCCAAAAAAAGAGAAGAATATCAGGTATCAAACATCACATTACCACCAATATGATTCTCTACAAGAAACTGATGCCAATCACATTGGCTAAAAGATCTCTCTCTCCACAATATTCAGCAAAAACAGTCAATACCCTACAAATGCAAATCACCTCCAGATTGAAGAAAAGAGATTAAAATTGAATTTTTCAATCTAAATTTCCTGAGAAGAGGGAAATCAGGAGCTCAATAAGAAGCCCACAAAGACTAAAATCTCAGGTCAAGAGAAAAGCACAAAAACCCACTAAAGAATGGTAGAGAAAAACAAAAAACAAGTAAGTGCGTGTTTCTTTGTTTGTTGTATAGAATCGTACCATGGAAAATAAACAAAATTGGCCCTCGTTGTTTGCTGCTCTCTCTCTCTCTCTCTCTGTTTTCTTTTTCTTTCTTTTTGTTTTAGAATGCAAAACAAAAGAAGAAGGACTCAACGAAGTTAGCGTGGGAATAGGTACTATCTATCTGTACTGTAGAACCGGGCTGAGCATCTCTCTCCCCAGTCCCCCCCTCTTTTCCCTCTGCTCTGCGGGTGTTTTTTTAGAGTATTTATTTATCCATGGCTTTCCGTTGTGTTGTGTTAAATATAATTATGGTGCTAATAAATAATAAATCAGTGTTTAGTTTTAATAAATCGATTAGGATTACACTAAACTCAGATTCTTTAAGGAAAGGGATTGGCTTCTTATTTTATTTTATTTTATTGTTTTTTTTTTGTTTGTATCAAAAGATTCTTTTGAGAAACCATACTTTCTTGTAGAGGTAATTATTTTTAGTTTAATTCAGTTTTTATTAAAAAAAATAACCAAACTGAAAAAACCGAACCAAAACCGGGTCAAACCGATCAGTTTTAGTTCGGTTCTGGTTTTTTAGGATAAAACCGGTTCAAATCGGTTTGGTTTGGGTTTTTTGGTTTGGCTTGGTTTTGGCTCGATTTATCTCTATTTTGGCTCGGTTTTTTCCGGTTTGGCTCGGTTTTTTCTGGTTTGACTAGGTTTTTTTCTGTTTTTTCGATTTCGGTTCGGTTCGGTTTTAGGCTTATAAAACCGAAACCAAACCGAACCGGTCGGTTTTTTCAAAATTTTAATCGGTTTTTTTTCACGGTTTGGTTTTTTCAGTTATTTTTTTTGTTTTTCTCAGTTTAATTGTTTTTTGATTTTTTTACTCACTCCTAGTTTCTCGATGTTTTTAATTAGGATTTCAATACTAAATGAAAATCTCAAAATACATGTAAGAATCTTCCTCTGCTGCATCCAGCAATAGAAGAAAAAAAGAAACTCTCAATTAAAACATAGATTTAAAATATTAAGTTTTTAAATCAAGTAAAGTTAATCACCAATATTGTAAATTTGATTGGTTAAGTTACAATCGAATTGATTTATTATATAATTATTTTAATATTAAAAAAAATAAAAATTTATCTTAATTCTTTTAAAAATCAAATCATTTTTTTTATTGGTTGTTTGAGTTGTTTTTTAACCAATCAAATTAATTATATCGTGTCATATAATTCATACACAATTCAAGTTTAAACTCTAACTTAGTAGGAAATTGGATTAGAATATTTTAAGATTGATCTGTTAAATCAGATTTAATAAATATATTAGATATTTTTATACCCCAATATTTTTTTATATTCAAG
>Ga0325411_1002355_pt1 | contig 21361 bp, 11 predicted proteins | sample PopdelMetagenome_13_FD_206181 | JGI IMG/M metagenome (GOLD analysis project Ga0325411, IMG submission 206181) | Populus deltoides microbial communities from Bellville, Georgia, United States - Xylem-PdIQD-R4 | ecosystem: Host-associated > Plants > Phyllosphere > Stem > Wood/Secondary xylem...
TTTATGAGAAAAAAGCAATATTAAATATTATTGCGCTTTTAAAACACAATAATTACTAAATATTATTTTAATATTATTCTTTAAAACACAACAAGCTATACTAGAAACTTGGAAAATAGAATAGTGCTACGCAACCCAGAAAAAACAAAGAAACACAGAGAAGGATAATACGCCATCGCAGGCAAACCTAACCACCAACCGCGTTAAGAAGAGGAAGGGAACTTTTCCTTAGAAAACAGCTAGCAAATGCAGAAGTGCAAAAGCGTGTCCAGACCCAGTGGCATATCCAGTAATAAAAACAAGAACAGAAACCCATTTTAGTCAACAAAAATAAAAAAAAATGCGTGTCCTATATATGGGGTAAGATGACTAGCTAGCCATTGCATCAACAACGAAAAGTTGCAAAAATCAGGCTGTCATTTTGCTGTCCATCTCCTTCTTTCTTTTAGTTTCTTCATACTGTTCTTTCTTTGATTCTCTATACAAACTAAGCCCCTCTTCTCTGCTCCGACTTTCAGCACTGAAACCAGCCCCTCTCTCTCTTGTGCTATCATATATCCATTCATTCTTGTACTTCCTTAATTCTCAGAAGCTTTCATGGAGGATCGTAAGGATCAGGTACTACTACTACAAGTCACTGTTTCTTTTCTTTTCATCAGTCTTATCGTTGGTTTAGTTTTTTTCTGCTGTCAATGAACTAATTAAAAGAACCTTCAAGTTTCATTATTTAGTTTTTAATGTGTAGCTATTAGATAGTTTCTCGCATGGTTTAGCAAGTGTGATTACCCCCTTTTTTCCGTTTTCAGATCTGTGTTTTTGTCGTTTTTTGGTCTCAAATTGAGTTCTTATTTTGTTACCTTTTTGAAACATTCAAACAAGTAATCATTCACTTTTTCAAAGCTGGGAACCAAGAAACAGTCAGAGATCACTTTATGTTGCTTTTGTTTCCAACGGGTTTTTTTAACGTATTGGAATGCTGGAGTTGTTGTTGTTAACGATTCTTTTTATGTATAATCAAACATAACTCAAACGTGTTTCATATTTTCCATGAAGAAAAATGCTCCATGGTTATCAGTACCACAGTTTGGGGACTGGGACCAGAAGGGTGAATTGCCAGACTACTCCCTTGATTTCTCAAAAATAAGAGAAATGAGGAAGCAGAACAAGAAGGATGTGTCAAGAGCCAGTCTTGGCAATGAAGAAGAGCTAATCAATCCAACAGCAACCGCTGCAAAACCTGCTCAAACTCAAGATCACCACCACCACCACCATTACCATGAGGGCCACCACCACTCCCCCACAGTAAGATTCTTTCTTTAGCTTTGTTTGGAACAACTTTACTGAACATGATGTAGCAAGTACAGTTATATCGTGGTCGTTATGAAATAGAGAGAGTAACATGATATATAATATTTGGATGATAGTGGCCTGCATGTGGTGCGATGGTGGAGAAAATTGTTTGGAATTGGTGGTTGTGCTCTTAAATATGGTGGGTCAATATTGCAACTTGGTAATATAGAGTCCATTAATAAAAAGCTTACTCCACTTGGCGATGGCATCATCCTCCCATTAGTCCATCTAACATGACAAATAAAGAAAAGAGAGAGTTAGAGGGAGAAGAAAAATCTTGCCTGGTTGGCAACAGTACATGGGACGGCTGACTAGGTTGATTACTGGATATGAATGTTATATGATTAGAATGTAGAATGGTTCAAACACATCTTCCTTTGTGGTTTTCAAAGCTATAGTGATTTTTCAGCATAATTTATTTCGAAGTGAATAGGTATGTTGTGTTACCTCTTGATCATCAAAAGAATAATTAACACATTGATTTTCTCACATCTTCTTATAACTTCAAACAGATCAGTACCTTTCTCGATAAAAACTTAGATCATAAGAAGAGGGAACAACTCGAAAGAAATCATGTACGTAAAATCAGTCGGCTATTGAGCAGCTGGATTGTTAAATAATTGTTTCATGTGATTCTAGATGCTTAATGTCTGATCGGATGCTGGTTTTAGAATTAAAAGCAAGCATTTAAATAAATTATATTACTTTAAAAAACCTGTAAGGTACTTTTCATCTGTTGCAACTTGCAATTATAGAGATGTGTGGCCACAGACAGAAGTGAGGATAATCCTGTACATGCCTAGACTGCACGCAATTGCGAGTGGTGCACATGTATTGATAGTTTTGGTTCCGTTTAACTTGTTTTTTTAATAAAAATTGATTTTTTTTATAATAACTTAATTATTGTTTTAGTGTTTTTAGATTGTTTAAAATAACTTTTTTAAAAAATTATTTTAATACATTTTCAAATAATAATTATTTTAAAAAACATTAAACAAAATCCTAGCTAGCCCCTGTTAATTTTCAAAACAATTTGGGAAACATAATGTTTCTGCTGGTTTATCTCTTGCAACATGACAGATGTTGTTATCCAGGATGTGTTCAGTTGATACATCAATAGAAATACAGTTCTTGGGATGGTTAAAACTGCAACCACTTGAATTTATACTTTGGATTTCCTTATCTTTAATTCGGATTAGGACTTATTTTCACTATTGGTTTCCCTTGCAGACAAGGAGGAGCATTTTTAGCTACTTCAACTGTTGTGTGAAGGCCTGAGGCTAGAGGACAAATTATCTGTGCCGAGTCGCATGTGACGATGATGTATTTGGGGGACCATTTCGTGTTTAGCCTTTTTTGTGGTTTTAGTTTTTCTTTTGGTATCGTTTTTGTTCTTCATCCCGTTACCTCCATATTATAAAAAACATATGATGCCTTTGTAAATTGGTGGTGATTGATATTTCTTTGCTCCCATGCATCTTCTCTTCTCTCTGATCAATGATTGGTTACTATATTAGCTAGAAAAATACTTCTATTTTCCCACAAAAAGGAAGAACTTGAAGTCTTCCACTGAATGAAATCATGGGGCTGACTCGGTGATTATGGTGCTGATGCATGGACACTTGTGGGTTATGGGAGGTGTTCTATCAGGATGGCCTCTGGAAAATGAGAGCCGTGGATGTTTGTGGCAGATCGTCAGCTTTATTAAGCCAGCACTGCCTGGAAGTGAACTGCACTGGAGTTCCAGCTCCGGCAGGTTTCGGCTGTGGGGTAAGCTTTAACTTCTATATACAGAGGTTTACTTAGTGATCCGATCTTTGGAAATGGTAGGGGTTTTTTTAGCCCGAAAGCCATACATTTGTGCTATGAAGTGGGTTTGTGGGGAAGCAATTGACAGGCATCATGGGCCATGATTCCACAGTGGAGAGTGGAGCAATCTTCGCTGTCAGCAACAAAGAAAAGAACTCTTGGATCGAAACCTCTCTTCTTTCTTTTTTACCTGTCCATTTCAAGGAAAATTTAATGGAGTGAACTAACTTGCCCGTCTCTTGACGTGATTAAGACCTCCCAAACGGAAGTTTTATGGACTATATTAATCTACTGGGTGGGTAATTTTAATTAAGACTCGCCTTTTTTCTACTCACTGGGTCGATGCCCATTTTCACGCCTGCTATCATTATTACAAATTACAGAAAAAAAAAGATTCACGATGGATTTCCTCAGTATAGTGATTTGTGTTTTTTATTCCTTTAGTTTTTTAGCTTTTTTTTTTCAGTTGGGTCCTTGTAAATTGAGTTCAATGGGATTTTGAGCTCGTAATTTATTTTGAATAGGTTCCTATCGAGTTCTCTAGGAATCAAAAAGATGTTTCAGCATTGGATTAATATTTGATTTGGCAAGATAGGATTCAGTTTTGTTGGTTAATAAAAATATAGTTTTTAGGGACCAATTTTGACAATAAAACAAACATGCATCCACTTTCTTTATTATTGCTTTGCCGGCGCCTTCTCTCAAAAAACTACCTTAAGATTTTTACAATTTATTTTTTGGTCTTTCGAGTTTTTTCATTAAGCATTTTAGTCCAAAATTTTATTTTTTTTATATATTAATCTATAGATTTGAGAGAGGAGAGAGAGTCGCTTAAAAAACAGTGAAAAAACAAAAAAAAGGTTCAATTCGCAACATTATGGCAATAAAAAATCTTTATTAGTGTCAATAGGTTTATCTTCTTGAAACGAGTTCAATGACGGTGGTGTTTTTCTATAAACATGCCACGAAAAAAATTAATCAAGTTCATTTAGTATTTTCAATTCGATTGATTTCCATTTATTAGGGTGATTTTAGGATATTTTGGGATTTTGAATAAGTTTATCAAAATTCTTAAAATGTTTTTAAGATATTTTTAAGGTGAAAACGAGTTGAAATATGGGTTTTAGGGTTCAAAAACTTGGACCCTGATTTCCAACCACCTTTACAGCAGTAAAAAAACTAGAGTTCAAGATGACGCATCCTCTATTTTTTATGAATAAAAGGATCACACGAAAAAAATAAAATTAAACCAAGCACAAAGACCTCATTCCTTAGGCCGAGGAGTGCCTAGGCTTTGGGTTGCTTGCTAGGCATGCGGCTGGGCCTACTGAGTCCAATATCTTTTAGTTTTTTTAAAAAATAATAATAAATATAAAATTTAATTAATATTTTCCCTTATTTTTAAAACAAAAATATTAATCATTCGATTGCGAAATAGATTTAATATTCTCCCTCATCAAGTTAAAAAAACGATTTTAAAAGACATGTAAAGGTTATGACCCGGGTTATGGATTGGATATGTTAATTACCTGGGTCTATTTAAAATGTTATTATCCCGATATTTTTTTTATAAAAAAATATTAGGTCAAAGTCATTTTTAATTTGTTTTTGGCAAACAAGATTTTGGCTATGTCGAATGAGTTAGTTATGCTACATATGAGAACTCAAGTTGATCTAAAATGTTGTTGTGTTAATATTTGTAAAAAAATTTAAACAACATCTAGAATTCATTTTAATAATACCAGGTTTTGCTAGGGGTGACTAGGTTGCGATTGAACCTATAAAATCGACTAAGTTGTATTAGATGAACTCCCACATAATTTAATTTATAACCTGAACTAAATAAAGATCCGGATGGAGATAAACCCATTGAGCCAAGCAAGGTTCAATAACGTTGCCAAAAAATTTCCAAGGACAAAGTGTGAATGGTATATTATTTTTAGATTTTTAACATATTCACGTCAAAGTTATCAAAATGTTTTTGTTTTAATCAAAACTTGCTTTTATGCTTATGTTAAGATATCGTCCAAAAACAAATATTCTTAAAAAAAAAAAGCTGAAAAAAAATCATGTTAATAAGATAAAGAGGTTTTAGTATGTGTTTGTGAGTATAATAATAATTATTTTTAAAGTGTTTTTTTATATAAAAATACATTAAAATAATATATTTTTTATTTTTAAAAAATTATTTTTAACATCAGTATATCAAAACAATTTAAAAACATAAAAAAAAATTAAGCTAATTTTGTTTTCAAAACTTCATGGAACGTAATTCATCATTCTTATTTTAAAGTGACCAAGATTTTTTTTATGTTTGTTTTGATTACTTTTTTATTTTTATTGAATAAATGATATAAAAAGTCAGAAATATATTTTTTTTAGAGATAAAAGATATTAATAAAAAAAATAAGTTATACTATCAATTTAATTTGTTTGAAGTTAATACTCTTCTTATCTATAAAAAATGTTGTCATATAAATAAATAAATAAATAAATTTATGTACTATCTTTTTTAAACTTTTATTAATATTAAATATATGATAATTATTTTGTTTCGTTAATTTTTTTTATCCAACCCACTTTAAGGCATGGATCAACTAGTTTTACTTTATAAATTGTATTTTACTTTAAAAAATATAAATTTAATATATTTTTAGATGATTTTAATATAATAATAATAATAATTTTAAAAAACATTATGCATCAAAATTTCAAACACAAACTAAGTTGTCCAGGCTGAAATACCAGCGTAGCTATAATAGAAAATGAAATATTGTCATTTACATGCTACGATGAGGATAGGGCCTCGCAGACATAGTTATCAAATCCGGTCTGGAGATTGATCTGGTTTTTTGGTTTTATGGGTCAACCTGGAAAAATTAAAAAAATATATTTAAAATTTTAATATTTCATATGAAAAAAATTAAGAAAAAATCTATCTGAATATAGGTTATACATGTTGTAAATAATGAAGCTTAAAAGAATATTTTAAAGGATTTCAAATCCCACATTGAAAAAACATAACTTTTTTCTTGTGAACATAAAATATATATATTAAAGGGTTTTAAATCCCACATTGAAAAAATAACTTTTTTATTGGAAACATGATATATATACTAAAATGCTTCAAATCCCATATTGAAAAAACAACTTTTTTCTTATGAACATAGAGTATATACTAAGGAGTTTCAAATTTCACATTAAAAAAATATTATGTTTTAAGTTGAAGTATTTAAACCACAACGTTTTGTATACCACATTGAAAAAACATAACTTTTTTCTTGTGAACATAGAATATATATACAAAAAGATTTCAAATTTCACATTGAAAAAATAATTTTTTTCTTGAAAACATAGAATACATATACTAAAGGGTTTCAAATCCCACATTGAAAAAAACATAACTTTTTTCTTATGAACATAGAGCATATATACGAAATAGTTTCAAATTCCGCGTTGAAAAAATAATTTTTTTCTTAGAAATATAAAAAATATATATTAACTTTAAATCCCATATTGAAAAGGTATTATATTATCCTTTTAAGTTGATATATTTAAACCAAAAATTTTTTTTATCCCACACTAAAAAAAACATAACTTTTTTTTTATAAATATAGAATATATATACTAAAAAGTTTTAAATCTCACATTAAAAAACATAATTTTTTTCTTGTAAATATAAAATACATATTGAAAGGATTTCAAATCCAACATTAAAAAAATAAAATATTTTTCTAATATTTATATAGTAAACTTTAAAAAGTATTAATAATCAACTAAAAAAATATAAAAAAAAGGTATAAAAAAATCACATTTAAAAAAATAAAAAAATCAGGTCTCGAGTTTGCCCAGGTCATGGGTCAACTCGCCGGGTCAATCGGGTTTTACCAGCTTGTTGCTCCGGCCGGTCTTTTAACAAATCCAGACCGGTCCAGCCACGGGGCCGGGTTTAATAACAGTACTTGTAGGTAAATAGATCAGAAGATTGCATAGGCAACAAAGCTCAAACCGCGGCACCTGTTTGATTAGTAGGAAGTCTTAAATACATATGCTGCCATGACATTCAAGTTTAGGTGACCAAGGTTTCCAGAAGTTCCATGAATTCGTCTGATTAGTTCTCTAAAGAAAGTTCACAAGAGAGATAATTCTTTCCCTCAAGAGTTCTCCAAATTATCTCAACTAGTTTTCTTTGCTATGTTCAATCTCATTAGAGGTAGCATACAACACCATTATAGACTAAGTCACGAGAAAAAACACGAAACCCTCGTCAAAACTGATTAATTACACATATCATGCTGTCTGCAAGCTTTTTTTTACCCAATTACCTTACTAATGCAGAGAATTCGATGCTCTTTCACACAACTGCTTTCATTTTGCAGAAAATTCGATGGAGCACTATTGCAAATCTTGGTGTTGATGGTCACACCTTTTTGATAATCTGCACGACATCTTCATCCTCCAGTTCATGTTCCTGAAATGCAAAAAATCATGACGAAATATTAAACAGCACATAAACATTAAGTGAAAAAATCTAACAGAATGGAGATGAATGAGAGAGGAACAAAAGTAAAAATAAAATAAAACCAAGTATGCTGAATCAGGTTTCAGAATAAACCTTGCCAACCCTTTGCGGTTTGTGTTTGGCGCTTGACCCCCATACCAGAGCACTATATCATTCACCAAAAGTAAATTTTCATGAGCAGGGGGTTAATTGGAAAAAAAATAGCAAAAAAAAATAAAATAAAGAGAAGATAAGATGGATTCATCAGATATGTGAACCAGTCCTTTTCTGTTATGTATGCAAATGAAAGGTATAAACTAATCAAACCCCATTTATAAATCGATTTTTACCAATAATATCTGCAAAGGATGTAATCGAATGAGGAAAGGGCCACCAGCAACTGACTTTTCTAACGTGTAACTAAACTGTGGGGGGGGGGGGGCGGGCGGGTGTTGACTGGGATAAATGACACTGTGAAGAGCACTATCCATGACACTCAAATGCTTCGATGTAGACATGCCAGCTAGCAGTTTTATTTTTATTTCATTCATGTCCAATACGACAATCATGAATTTTTCACAAACTACAACTTTTGAGATAACAGAAATTCAAGAGACACTCACTACTTGAATTGTTTCAACATGTCTTTGTGAATTCGTTCACAGAAGTCCTCAACTGTCCGCTTCTTCGATGACAATATCACAGGGTCCTCATAGTCTGGATTCATCCCTTTTGGCTTTGTATATATGCGAGTTAAATTTAGATACTCCCACACTTTATCCAGCAAACCATCAAGGTTCCATTCCAGGTGAGCACTATAGTGTATAAAAAAAAACATAAATTATACAAAATTACCAACAAAAATAACAAACAATATGGACAGGAATTGTTTGGCATGCAAAATGTGCAAATGAATAAAATAAGCATAAGGTCACCTAATGTTACCAACATAAATCAGAGATAATGCACACGCAGGATATGAAGTCAAAGACCAGTGTGTAAGCTACATTGCATGCTATACATAATAGTTCAGACCTTGCAGCAATTGCATTCAAGATAACAAGTCATAAGAAAGAAAGAAAATCTTTATCTTCATGAATTTTAGAGCTTACCAGTTTTGAAAATTTTCAATCAAAACAAACTGTATGATGACCAGTTAAAACTAAATGGATTGTAGCCAGATATCCAATAAATTACAAGAACAAAAAAGACACCAGCAGTTTAGATCAGCCTCTATGTACACAAAAAGCGAGAGAGGGAGGGGGGACAAAGTTGCTCAATGAACACATGTAGATGAAGCGTTGGCAACAGACTTGACCAATCAACCAAGCCAAGCAACAATGGCTGGAGAAAGTTCATTCTCAGATTTCACTTCCCAACACATCTATATTGATGTGCTTGGGATCTCAATAGAAAAATCATGCCAGGGTTGCAAAATCCAGATAATTGAAAACAGATTCATGAGACAGATTTTCTTCACATGTGAAATTAAACAAAAATTGGTACGGTAAGAGTTGGACCATATTTTTAACCATAATTCTAATAAGAAAATTCAAGCCAATAAAAAGTCACCTGACAGGGCAGTAGTGAGGAAGTTTGTCCAAAATCTCCAGCTCTTCAAGTGTAATCTGATCGATTTTGTTCACCACATAGATGCAAGGCATGTATATTCTACTCCCCTCAATGACATCTATGAGGTCATCAGCAGTTGCATCATACCTCAGAGTAATATCAGCATTGTGCATCCTGTATTCACTGCATATTGCCTTCACAGTATCAAGATCAAGGTGTGTGTTGGCAACTGTTGATGTAAAATTAATTCCACCTTTATCTTTCTTTCTGAATGTCAGATTAGGCGGTTCCTTATTTAACCTGTTTCCAGAAAACATAGTGAATGATATATAGAATAACTAAACACTAAGAGTAGATTAAAAGCAGAACATGTAAGCCATGCCTACAAATATTGTATGTTTGCAATGTTGAAAGATTGAATTTTGTGGAATAAATATGTAAAAAGACAAGTCAAGTCATGAGGTATAAGCATCAAAATAAACACATGGAACAACACAACAAAAGCTTCGAAATATTATATCAAGAAATGTGAGACCCTTCCTCAATACACACACACAGAGAATAAAGTAGAAACTCAAAGAAAGTGTCTATCAAGGAGGTACCACGCATCTCAAAATGCTTTTAGGGCAAACATGCTAGGATATGGAAATATCAAAACATTCTGTTAGTAGGCTGAATGATACAGAGCATATGGAACCTTCTTTTTTTTTTTTTGCTATAAAGCTGCAGTTGTAATCAGATAAAAAATAAAATTTCATCCAGAAACACTTGAGCAATTGTGTCCATGAGGCTTAAAATGCAACAAAGGCCAAACAGAACAGCTACAATTAGATGAACTTAATCAATTTTTATATGTTTCCAATCCATAAGGCTAAAATATTATTCTAATGGTTCAGGGAACATTGTTAGCATTCAAAAAGAAGTTTCGAAAAATTGGTGCTTGATCAATGGTTATTCCTGATACTAAATTAGATCTCCTTGTTCTTTCTTTCCAAATGGTAAATGATTTAAGAGGCATGCACAAGCTCTCCAAATGTTTTCACGAGAAATATACAAAGAAGAAAAATAAAGAGATCCAAGTAACATTTCATACAGTTGCACCAACAAAACATTGGCAGACAAATTAAATAAGGACCATAAAATTTAAACTACCTAGTCATTACCTTATGCCAAATCCTTCAAGCTCTTTCTCTATCAGACGCTTGTGAGTTATTGGCTTTATTGCATCGAGGACAATTAAGATACAGTTGCATGTCCTAGCAGTACTGATCACCTGAATCAAATTGACAGCACTATTGAATATAAGGATATAAATGGGCAAACATATAAATAATGCATATTGCATCGAGGACAATTAAGATACAGTTGCATGTCCTAGCAGTACTGATCACCTCAATCAAATTGACAGCACTATTGACTATAAATATATAAATGGGCAAACATATAAATAATGCATGTGAGCCAAATGTGATGGCAATGCTAACGGAATCATTCACAGAAGGTAACCAAAGAATGACATACTGTGAGCATTCATATCTAACTTCTATATCATCAGTATTTTAATAGCCCTAATTAAGTAAATGTTCACTAAAATGTCACAAGAAGACTTCTATATCATCAGCATTTCAGCACAAAAAAGAAATACCAACATAATTTTCCATGGTGTTTGGGCCAAAGGAAAGTGTTCCAGTACAAGATTCATGAAAATGCACAATGGTCCAAAGAAATGTTTCCCATCTAGGAGAAATTTTTGAAACTTAAACTACCGGCTACCGAGACTGGCCAACCAAATGTAAAAAGCCAATTTGCTGAAAGAATATCAACCACTTAAGAACATCTGTGAGGATCTTGATGCCTGCAGTGGATAAATTTGGTGCCCAAGTCTCTAGATCTCACTTTCCAGGTGAGATTACAGTTGCCAGTGCTTAAACAAATATCCTACAACCATATCCTTTTTTCCAGCATCCAACACATACCACACACTTCTGGTGTCCATTTGAGATATAGCCTATACCTTCAAAAATAAATTTAATGTCATCTTGGTAGTCTCCAGAGTCATGTTACTGAGCACATCCATGTCCATAATGAGTATCGCACAATGGTCTTGTTGCCTAATCCTTCCAAGGAATTTCATTAAAAAAAAAAAAACTTTCTTTTAGAACCAAACAGAATTCTCTCCATTCATGAAGCAAGAACTCTCTAAGGTAGAGGTTGTTAGCCCTTCTATGTCCAGGTACACATAACCCCAAAAACTTTAGTATTCATTACTCTGACATTCAAGCATTTACTGGCTACCAAATCCACACTATCAATTCAATAATGAACCATAAATGCACTCCAAGCAAGTCATAATTTTACAGAAAACCAATAGAAACAATTAGGCAGCGCATGGCCTGAAATTCACCAAACTAACTAGCTGAAGATGTCCTAGTTCCCTCACAACCTCACTCCATTACAGTTTGGAATCATAGCACTAAAGGATGCATTGAGCTTGTCAAAAATGGTTCCACCTAAAAGAGGCAGCTGGCCAAAAGATAAAGAGTAAAAGCAGAAAATGATATCTTAACTTCATATAAATAACAAATGTCATGTATTAACTATATTTTATAGACAAAGATCATTACTCGTTAATGAAGACCCGGACCTTAGACTACTATATCAATATTCAAAAACAGGAAAAAAAAATGAAAGCTATGCTAAACAACATGTCATGATCTACCTGCCTTCCTCGACCTTTTCCATCCTTAGCACCCTCGATGATACCAGGGAGATCCAACAACTGCAAATCATAAGAGAAGAAGCATTCAGGGCTAATATATATTTAGAAAAAAAAAAGGAGCTAGTACATCGAAGGCAATTCTAAATTATCATTTCATGCACAAATTGGGACAATGACGTGGTATGTAAAACCATTCTGAAACCTGATGACAAGCATTCAAATCCGGATCATTTCAAAAACAAAAAAAAAAAGAAAAGAAAAACCATCAATATCTCATAAAGGTAGTGAAAACCTAAAAAGATTTTGCAGCTAATATTACCTGAATTTTAGCTCCTTTATAAACGATCACTCCAGGGATGCAAGTCAGGGTGGTAAACTCATAGGAAGCAACCTATAATCCATAAAGTTTGAAAAAAATCAGCCATCTGAGCATGTTGTATATGAACTTAATATAAGCTCACTTTACCAAAAAAGAAGATAGAGAAAGGAACATATAAATGATTCAAGTTATTCAGTTAATTGACCAACTCCAAAGACTGAAACAGTGAAAAATCACCATGTAAATTAGGCAGTTAGAAGCTGCAGTGCCTCTAACAAACCCAGACCCTGCCTACACGCTCCCTCTCTAAAACCCTCTAATGCTCTCTTCCATGGAATGCAAATCTATAATGAGTTTTACAGAGATCATAAGTCTTCATACAATATAAAGATTTAACATTCAACTGAAAAGATAAGGAAACCAAAAATCCTCGAAAAGAAATTCTTGAAATCCCAAATCAGATAAGAACCAAATGGGAGTTTAAATTCAAGACATATCTATGCAAAAACAGAAGATTTTACTATAAATAAGCAGTGAATCCTCTCCTATTGAATCCCATCCCCAACAAATCAAAAACAGGGGGGGGGACAAAATACGAGAGATGTGTAAGACTGTTAAGCCAATCCTTCATCAAAGAGATATGAATAGCAGATATCCTGCACTGCAGGTCCAATCAACATACATTCATGTCTGCATTTTAAACAAAGCAAACACACTGCTTCATCATTGTTGTTACAAGGAGAAAGTACTTGAGGCAATAAGGCTTGATAGTGCTCACTCGAGTTGGTAAAGTGACGTGTTGATTTAATAACTAATTGTATATGCATAAAAAATTTTATATATATGTAAACAAGTGTGGTTATATAATACTTAACAGAAAGGAAGCCCATAAAAAAATACTCAAGAAAAGTCCCAAGGTGCTATAATCAGTATCCATTACCGCCTTACTGAACTGCCTCTTCTGTAGGCAATTAAGGCACTGAAGTGGTACCTTCGTTAGCCTTGATGCCTCAAGGTAACACTACGCTTGACAATGGATAATATTCATGCTCTAATAAGCATATATCAGGTATTATTTGCACACTTGCATTTCAAACAAGATGCGAAAGAGCCAGCGTGAACAAAAGAAAAAACAGGGCATACCTCCGAAAATGTCCCTGTTAATTTATTTAGAAGAGTGGATTTCCCAACCGAAGGAAAACCCACAAGACCAACTCTAGCATCTCCACTTTTAGTAACGTCAAAACCTTGACCAGCACCACCACCTCCTTTCGCCGATGGCTCAAGAAGTTCCCTTCGTAGCTTTGCGAGTTTTGCCTATAATTACCATATAGCGAACGCCGTTGAATGAGTTATTTCATACACGATAATTCATTTAATTATTAGTTAACAATCGTTAAATAAATAAAAGCAGATACCTTGAGCAGGCCGAGATGGTGAGCTGTAGCCTTGTTTTTTTGAGTCCTTGCCATCTGCAAAAGAGAATAAAATTCACGTCAGAAGAAATTGAGAAATGGAGGGGGGAAAAATTATTTTTCCAAATAAAAAACTACCTCATCTTCGATGTCTTTGATTTTCTGCATTACAGTCGACATTTCTTTGAAGCTTAGAGAGAAACGAAAAGCGTTGGCGTCCTTTTCAAATCACGATGTACTGACGATTAAGATTTTGGCAGGTGAGTGAGTGTGGTGAATCGGAGAGAGCTGCGGCTTATGCGATAGCGTTTAGTGGAGGAGGAGAAGGTACTCGAGAGAACGGAGGGGTTTTGTTTTGTGGTTTTGCAATGGCTGCTGCGGCCCTTTTTCTTCCTCCGATGCTGGGCTGCTGAAGCCTTGGAGCCCGTTTCATTAACCGACCCGTTATGCTATGTACCAAATTTGTTGGGTTAGCATTTTTACAAAAAATTGCAAATTACCCGGAAAATAATTTTTTATAAATTACTTTTTAAATTTTTTTGTATTTATTTTCAATTAGAAAATTTGATCAATGAAAAACACTTTTCAATCAAAAAACATTTACCTTGATTTTCAGGAAAGTGTTTTCTTTTTAATTTGGACATAAAACATTTTCCAGAAGTTGTGAAAAATTTAGAAATATCATATTATTTGCTGATTATATCAAATTTGGTACTTAAAATTTTGATTGATATATATTTTGTTTGAATCCTTTTTTTTTCAATTCCATCCCTTAAAATTTAATTTAATTTGATTTTTATATTAATTTTGATCCTCATTTTTATGATTGTTATTTGCTTTTCTCTTATCATTTTTTAATTGAAATTTTTTATTTATCAAATTTGGTCCTCATTCTTTTGATTGTTATTTGTTTTATTTACTATAATTTATGAAATTATATTTTTTTTCATTCTCGTTCAACTTTTTAATTTGTAAGATTTGTTCCTTATTATTTTAATAAACTTGAAAAAAAATAAAACATTAATAAGCTATTTTCCAGCTTTTTTTCCATAACATAACCAAATATTAAAAAGTGTTTTCCAACTTATTTTTCATGACATTACCAAACATCAGAAAATAATTCATTTTTCAGGAATTCACTTTTCAAGAAAATCACTTTAAAAAAAAACTACTTTTCAGCAAACAAACGGGGCCTACAATTACAAATACAGGTGAAATCACCTGCACTATTCATGTCAACATTGCAAGCCGGTCTATTTTTTTCTTTGTTTTGATTTTTTATTAATTTTTTAAATTTTATCCTTTAACAATTTATTACTAAAATAAATTAAAACAATATCCACTAATATATCAATTACAATGATATCTTGCAATACAATAATTTAGCTATATATATATATATATATATATATATATATATATATTAAAAATGAAGTTACTGATTTGATGGGCTAAACCACAAAATCCTAGTCAATCCAATAAATTGTTTTCTCAATATAAGAAAAAAGATATCTTTAATTTTTTTTTAAAGTCAAACCATATTTTTACTAGTTATTCAGGTTGTCCTTTAATCCATCAAGTTATCTGAGTTATATCGAAGCAAAAAAATAATTTTAAAAAACATAGTTATTAAACCCAAAAGAATCTATGACCCGGGTTGCAAGTTTGACAAGTTAAGTCGTGAAGCTCAAATCAATTCAATATGTCATCGTCTTAATATTTTTTTAAAAAATATATCATCCTGAAATTCTTTTTAAAATCAAATTATAAATTTTACCGATTATTCGAGTTGGACCAATCAAATAGATTAGATCATATTAAAATAATTATCGTATAATTTAATTTAAAACATGTGTTAGATAAAAAATCATGTCATGTCATGAGGTTTTAAGAATAACTTGATGAGCATGATTTAATAATATTATCAAAAAAAAATTGCCTCATTTGCATGTGACACTACTAAGTAAACTAGTGTTTTTTAAAGGAAAATTTTTTTTCCAAAATGGAGTTGAAACAAATAAAAGTACTCATACTCAATTATTAAAAAAATAATCAAATCTGAGACATTGATTTTATAATTAACTCTTTAATTTATCAATGATTATTTCTGTGTTTAATATAAAGCATGACTCATGTTTTATCTCAATATCAAAACTATCATTGAATTTTCTATATAAAAAAAAAAGGAAACAAGAAGGAGCATTGTTATAAAATTCATAAAATATTATACAGAGTAATTCATATTATCTATGATGGAAGTCAATTTTTAATGACATCAATATTACTTTGATGTATTTTCAAGTAAAAAATATTTTAAAAAATAACCAGTGCTATGATACTAAATAAATTTTTAGTAGAATTTATTTTTTTTTATTTTTTCTTGTTGAAGTCAAAGGATTTTTCAAACTATGTTTTATTATGAATAATGCTAACCTTATTAAGTAACTAAACTAACATTTTTCACCAAAATCACTTGCCCTACAAAACTAATCTCCTTACGAACACAATAAAACCCTCAAATGTATGTCTTGTGAACATACTATAAGATCAAGATCTAACAGGGTGCATGACTATGGTAGCGTTATGTGCTTTCAATGATAGTATTTGGATAATTTTGAGGGGTGTAGCTTAATTAGTCAACCTTGAGTTTGCTTCCCAAAGATCATCGGTCCGAGTGTCACAAATCTCAGGGCTACTGGAGATTTACATAATCATTAACTTCAGGGCCTCGAAAAATTAGTCGAGATGCATGTAAATTGACCCGAACACCCATGATTAACAAACAAAAAAGATATCATTTGGATGTTGTTTCAAATTAAAAAGATTAAGACAGAATTAGAGATGGGGTTGGAATTATAATAGGTCGGTTGGTAGTAATATACAAGATATAGTAATTATCTTTTTATATTATGTGTGGTTGATGGTTGCAAAAAAAAAAAAAAATACAAAATGAAAAGACAATATTTTTTATCCTTGTATTATTTCATCTTTATATAAAATATTTTAAACATTAAATGATTTTTTTATTTCACTATTTTATTTATTCTAGGGCTCTTTAATTATTATTTTAAATTCCTCTTGCTAATCTCTCTTCTGATTATCTTTCTTCTTAACATTTTTTATATTTTTATAATTTTTATAAATTTTATTTTTCAATTCCAATGATGAAGATTCACTTGTTTGAAATTAATGGTTAAAATCTAATAATAGACTAGAGTTGGGAATTATGATATTTTCAAAAGAGTATTATTGAAACAAACAAATACATGTACTCTTTTTCACCTTTTTTAGTGAAGGTACAAAAATCTGCTCATTTTCTATCTCGAGGTGGGACAAAAATAAACATCTCCATTGTCAAACAAGTTTGTATCTAAACTATTTGTTCAATGTGTCCTAGAATAAAAACAACACATTATCTAGTACAAAAAACATTATATTCAATCTCTTGGAAAATTAAACCATTTACATCAATAATGTCATAGTGGAATGTGTTTTTTTTCCTCATAGGATGTTCAATATCAAGATTTACAAAATTGATGATGTTTAATTTAAAAGATGATAATGTTAATCCACATCATGGAATTACAAATAAAGTTGACATAAATTACAATATAATCATCTTATTTCAATATATGAAAAAAAAAATGTGCAAGACAAACTCACTTGAAAGGCTTATTTGGTATTCTAGGAATAAAAGCATTTTTCATAACCACTATACTTCTAGCTTTGTTTAGGTTTCTAATTAAGCTTCACTCTTTGTTAGAGGATTGCAAGATTGCCTTTGATGTTGATATAAGGACTTTTTTATGTCATATGTTGGTTTTGTGTTGTGGAGCATGGTTTCTTTAATTTACCCGGGCTTATTGTCCGAACCATTTATGGGTGTTTTTATATTCTCAATAACATTAGGTTTGGTTGTCCAACATAATTATTATTGTAACATTCTCCGGGTAATAGTAAAATCACTTCAACTCTATGGATATTTGCTAAATGTTAAACAATATAAATTTTTATGTTGTGTGTGCTTGATTTACCTTCCTTCTAATTCTTTTTTTATTTTATCATCATAGCCAAACAACTAGTATCAAATTCTGGTTGGGTTTAAATGGGAGTGATGGCCGAATAAAAACTAAGTTTGTTTGGAATTGAGAATTTTATGATACATATTTTGGATATTGAAGGATATGGGTTAATGATTATACTTATGGGAATTCATCTTTCTCTATTAAATAAGAAGCCATATATGATGGAAGAAACAAAATGGAAACTTTTTGACAAAGAATTTTAAGGTGTTGTTTGATTAATCCTATCAAGATCAGTTGCATATATTGTTATCAAAGAAAAGATCATTATAGAGTTGATGACATCCTTGTTTGGCATGTAATGAGAAGTTGCCAATGAATAATAAGGTATATCTGATGAAAAAGTTGTTCAATATGAAAATGGCAAAAAAAGATGTTTATTACCCAACACTTTAATAATTTCAATACTATCATAAACCAATTATAATATATTAAAATTAAGTTTGTTGATGAGATTAAAGCATTGATTTTGTTGGATTCGTGACCAAATAGTCAGGAGGCTATGAGAATAGGTATTTTGTCAAATACAAAAAACTAAGTTAAAATATGATAATATTTATGAGTTGATTTTGACTAAAAAAATACACAAAAAAGAATCTAGTAAGACGTTGAGTTTTAGTTTTGTCTTTAATGTCGATACTTAAACAAAGGACAAAATAGAAACTCAAATAGGAACAGATTAAAATATAAAAATAGGAGTAAAAGTAGGTTAAATCCAAGAAGCATGGTGATTATTGAAATTATAGAAAATCTGATCACTTCATAAGGGATTACACAAACATTAAAAAAAACCGAAGGGTGGCTATATAAATGTTGATATGAGGAAGTACATGATGCTTTAATTCTTGATGTTCATAATCTAGTTGATGATTCAGTTTTAAATTCAAATGCTTCATTTCATACCACTTTACACTAAGAAATCATCCAAAATTTTATTTTCAATTATTATAGTACAATGTAGTGAACTAATAGAGAAACATTTAATATAGTGGTTTTAAAAGATGTGTAAATCAAGTTGTTGAATAGTTCTATATGAAAATTATAGAAAATGAGACATATTTTCGAACTAAAAAAGATTTTGATTTTTACATGACAAATTGATGGTAATGGTCATTCAAATATAGAAACTTACAAAATGAAATATAATCTTAGCTCATGGTAAGAAAATCAATACTTTATTTATGATCTCAAGATCTAATGATAAAATTTCATCTACAAAAGTTGAATGACATATCAGTTGAAGTAGATTTTCTTTTTAGAAATGGTCATATTAGTCAAAAGAGGATGAAATTACTTTTTTCTTCAAAGAGAAGCTACTAGAACTAAAATTAGTTGATCTAGATATGTGTGAGTTATATCGTAGGAAAGTATAAAAAAACTTGATTTCTTAAAGGTTGGCAAAACTTTAAGGTCAAGAAATATAAAACTGATACATACTAATTTATAAAGGCCTTTTCTAGTTACATGTCTAAGATATTCTCAGTATTACCTTCATTGATGAGTAAAATGGGATTGGTTTATTAAAAAAAATATATAAGTTTGATGTGTTTGAGATATTCAAAAAAAATGAAAAGGTTATGGTTAATATAGAAATAAACATCAAGATAAAATCTTTCAGGTCTAATAATAGAGAAAAATATATTGATAGGGATGTTAAAAAGTATTGTGATGCAAATGACATTAATATGGAGAAAATCATTCCAATTACACCATAATAAAATGATGTTGTTGAGTGTATACACATGACCACTAATAAACGGGCTAAAAGTATGAGGTTATATTCTAGGTTACCTTATTTATTTTAGGTTGATGTAGTATCACTTATTCAACTGCAAGCCATTTGTTCCTCTAAAATACAAATTACATGAGGAAGTGTGGAAAGAATAAAGGTAAAACTTTCTCATTTAATTTGTTTTTTTATTATGTCTCTTATGTTCATATTAACTTTGATGCTCACAATAAACTTATTTCTATATTGGTTACAAAGATGAAAAATTTGAATTTCATTTTTAGAATGATCATTATAAAAAATTAGTCAGAAGTAGAAATATTGATGTATGTTATTTTGATATGTTCTATTCATATATTTTGTGCATCATTTAATGTGTGATGTTTCCAAATTTCATTATTATTTTTATTCATTTTGGTATGTTTTTATTTATTGAATGTAGGAAACAATTAAATGATGAGAATTGAAACTTTGGAGATAAAAAGACCCGAGACTAATAACTATAAGGAAAACAAACTAGTTAAAGACATTGTGGAGCAATGTAGTAGAAAAGCTTGAATTGGAAAGTCCTAAGCATAAGCTTAAGTGTATTTACTTTTTATTAAAGTAGTTCAAGTTATGCTGGAAAGCCGACTCAATAGGTAATAATTGTTCCTGAAACAAAAAAAAAATTGTAATTCACACATTTTCCATTTGAAAATTATCTTGTAATCTAGAGCTAAAAATTTACAATTGTATATTTTTTTCTTGCCAAGAATTTGACATTATATTTCAAGACTAAGAATATTCAAATCAGATATCTCATCATTTGAGATTTGTTTAATGATAGACATTTAATGCTTAAAAATATTTATAGAAGCAAGAATCCAACATATATGTCGATATAGGTTGTTACACTTAAGAAATTGAAGTTATATGAACTTTAGTTGGTCTTCTAACTTAAAGATTTTACACCATGAGTTACAGAGATGAATGTTGTTTGAGGCATATGGTATGTTGTCAGTGGTTGAACTAGTATCTAAGTAGGAGAATTGTTAGACTTATTTTGGGAGTTCGATTTATTTGATTTACTTAGGCTCATTGTCTGTCGTATTTGTAGGTGTATTAATATTCTCACTAGTACTAGAATCGGTGTATGTGTGTGTGGGCATTGTTTGATGGAATTATTCTTGTAATAGTCTCCCAGTAATGGTATAATTTTTGCAACCATATGAACTTATGTTAAATTACCAAACCATGTACATTCTTTTATTATATGACATGATTGATCTTCCTTCTCATTCTCTTTTATCTCATCGAACTACAGTAACATCATATCCCTCATTTTGTCTCTTGGTATGCTCCATTACATAATTGCATTAAATACTCATTTGTCATTGTGGTAGTTTATGCTTTTTAAAATGCTTTTTTGTTTGGAAAGTCATCAAATTGATGATTTTAAGTGTTTTTTTTATGGTTTTGATATGCTGATGTCAAAAATTATAAATATATATATATATATAAAATATTATTTTGATATATTTTCTATTGAAAAGCACGTTGTACCATATTACCAAACACACACTAAGATTGACATTGATGGGAGCTTAGCAGGTAATCAGGAAAGAGTTGAGATAACTTCATGATCGTACATAGAGGTAGCCACTTTGTTGTTTCTTTGGTTTTATTAGTTTTGCCAAAATAATGGTTGTATAATTGCAAATTATTAAGCTTGATTTGGAGACTTCTTGATCTCTAGAATACACTTATATCATTCTTGAGTCTGATTTCAAGGAAGTTCTATATGTTAGTTGTACATCCTATATTGAATAGTGATTAGTACTTAAAAGTGCATTTTTATCAAGGTTTTATATCATCATTTTGCA
>Ga0325411_1002356_pt1 | contig 21361 bp, 13 predicted proteins | sample PopdelMetagenome_13_FD_206181 | JGI IMG/M metagenome (GOLD analysis project Ga0325411, IMG submission 206181) | Populus deltoides microbial communities from Bellville, Georgia, United States - Xylem-PdIQD-R4 | ecosystem: Host-associated > Plants > Phyllosphere > Stem > Wood/Secondary xylem...
ACTATTAATATTATTATTACTGTTACTATTATTGTTGTTATTATTGTTGTTGTTGTTGTTGTTGTTGTTGTTTTATTAATTATAATTTATACAATTAACCTCTCTGTGGTTCGACCCCGGTCTTGCCTGGTTATTTATTACTGTGACACTCCTGCACTTGGGATAAGACATCAACTCTTTGATCGTGTCAGTTCCTTTGTCAATCAAAATTTTAGGTTGCTAATTTGGACATTTTGGTCTACCAACTCTTAGTTAGCATTCCAGTCTTTCACCAACAAACTTGGACAGTTCTTTTTAGGCTTGCTTCATATGTATTCCCTTGTATATATTTTTCTTTTTCTCTATTGTTTTTGGTTAAAATGGTTAGCAACATATAAGAACGCTTAAAATGAGAAAGTGTTTGTATTGAGTTTATTTTTAGCATCAACTAGTTAGTTGTCCGTATACAAAAGCTAGAAATGTATTCATATTGTTATTAAATTTGATATGTCTCAATGAATCATCTTGTTAACTCACTGATTTAGCCCCTAGCTTGAGCTAGTTTTCAAATTAAACCAAATAAGAAATGACTTGTTATGACCCGGTTGACTTGATGAGTTTATCTATATCTTGGTTGAACTGGTCACAACTCCATTTCACTTTTTAATTTTCTTTTTCAAAATGACATTGCTTTAACATTTAAAAAAGATATTAAAAAAACGATAATTTTGATTGACATGGATTAACCTGCGCAACTCGTAACCTAAGTTATAGGTCCGATTGAGTTTTACAACTTTTCTTTTTAAAATTTATTTATTTATTTAATTATACTATAAGAAAAATATATATTTATAAGAAAAAAAATAAAATTATGGAGGAGAAAAACAATATCAATAAAAAAAATATTCTTAAAAACTGTAATGATTTGAATTAAAAAGGAAAAAATATATATTTTTAATCTAAAACCTAATCTTCTTATTCTTTTGGTTCTTTTTATTTTGAGAAAAAAGAATTTTTTATGGGCAGTATTATTTTCTAACTAAAAACTTATTATGATTGTGAAAACAAGTTTTAATTAAAAAATATTAATAAGCAAATTATTAATCAATCATTTTTGAACACCTATATGAAGAGATTTGAGGACAATAAGCTTGAGAAAATTATATAAAAAATACAATAAAAATGAAATTATTTTGTTCTCAATAAATTAATGAGCCAATATTTAAAAAACATATTATGCTAATATATAATTATCCATAAAACAATCAATAATATTATTATAAATAGCCCTAATTTTCTTAAAAACAATGAAATAATTAGATAATTGATTAAATATTATTTATTAAATTAATTTAAAGAGATTATTTTGGTATAAATCCTAAAAAAAAAGAGAAAATAATAACTAGAAAACAATGAACTATGCTTGGGTCTAGTAGGTCTAGTATTCCATCCTAGGCATTTATGGCCCTTGAAAAAGAAGTAAGGTGAAAAACAAGTTGAGACCTATATGCTTAGTTGGTTTAGTTTTTTCTTTTTGATGGGTAGACGATATTTCATCTGCCTGTTTGTTCTTTTAAATAATTGATGAAGTGTCCTATGCTGATTTACTTTCCAGCCACTAGAAATCACTTTAAGTGTCTGGAAAGTTAAGGTTCATGTTTTTTTTATGTAAAAAACTCATTTTCAATCATCTTTTCACCTAAAAACACTGAAATACAAGGTAAGAACTTTAATAAAATCATTTTTAATTTCAAAACACATTTACATTTGTCCAAAAATTTAAAATTAAAAAAGAAATTTCAAGCCCCAATCTACCTTTTCAAGTGCCATTAATATTTTCAAGAGCTGAAAAAACTCAATGACACAAGTATTGATATTTATGGTAGTCAAAATGTGGTCACTTGATAATTTTCGCTTTCCTTTGCTATTTTTTAATGAGCCTCTCTCTCCCATAACATTTCATGGACTGAAATATAAAAAAACATTAAAGTTTCATACCACAATTTGAAACCTTCTAAATTAAATTAGACATAAAAAATAAAAAAAAAATAAAAACTTTTAGGACTATACAATACTTTTTTACGACCTAACTAGAGTGATAAAGGTCAGTGTTGTTGAGTCTATCTCTAAAATAACTAAAATAATGAAGCACCCTTTGAATTTAGTTTATTTATTAGATTATCAATCAAGTTATCGCTACTATTTGGACCCCAACAAAATTTGGAATGTAAAAAAAATAATATCTATAACATCAGGAATTTTTTGACATTATCAATAAACTCGGTATAATAATTCAAACTTAAATTTTTTTTTACCATTCTTTACTTAACCCAAATTTTAAATTAAATCATGTGGGAGTTGCTCCGACATGACCTTGTCATGCAAAAGAAAAAAAATAAATTAATTTTTAATTTATTATATGATAAAAATACAAAAATCAATTTATAATAAATTCAATATTGAATGATAAAATTCAATAAAAATCTAATATTAAAGGATAAAATTAAAAAAAAATAGGGTGAATTGTTAATTTTGCTTATCAATATTTGTTGCATTGAAAACTTGCATATACAAAATTCCTTATTTGATCAATCAATTTTTTAAGAAATAGTAACTTGAAACTGGACCAAGTTCTTTAGCCTGAATTGTCACAATATCAAGCCAGGGGCTTGTTTAAAAAATCGAAGCACGTAGGCATAGAGAAAACTTGTGTGCTAGGCCTTTTTTTTTGGTTTATCATCGGTCCTTGTATTTTTTTAAAAGAAAAATTAGATAATTTTTAAAACTATGTATCTATCCCATAATCTAAACTCATGAACTTGACTTAAGCAAAGCACACCACCACTTGACTTATAGCATGAAATTGTTAAGCAAATTACTATATTGTAATTTATACATCGAATTATAATTTTAGATATAGAAAAATTAAGTAAAAATTTGATTATATAAATTTCTAAAATTAACCTAAAATAATATATATATATATATATATATATATAATATCTATTAAAGAGCAAATTGATATTTTATAGGGTTTTTAAGACCACATGTAAATGAAAGCTATATCTCTTATTTCTAGTGGATGGTGAAAAATATGAGTAAAGTACAATACTGTAATATGCTTAAAACACACACAAAAAGAGAGTTAGCACTATAAGATATAACAATTTTTTTTTCCTAAAAGAATTTATGAGATTTCTCACTAGTGATTCATATGGATTACTGTTAGAGTCTGAATAATTAGACGGCTTGTGATTTGAGATAACTCAACCTTTGAAGCAACTATTCAAAGTTGAAAACAAAATCTGATCTTGAAGTAATTTTTACATTAAACCCTATAAAACTCTAGATTTGCCTAACAGGATCCTTAGGATTTATAAAAAAATTTTAAGTTTATCTTTTGTTGTGTCTATATGTTTTGGGAAATCCAACGGTAGTAGCAGAGCTATTGTTAGACAATTAGGGTTGTTGATTGCTTGTTTTAATTGTTATTGGTGTTAATTTTAAATTAATTTTATATGAAAAACTATTTCCCAAAATTAATTTTTTTTGTCCTGATTTTTTCAAAAAAAAAATGAAACTCTATTATTCTAGCTAGATTTGACCGAATTTTTTGAATCTGGCCAGAATTTTGTAGTAATTGAACAAAACAAGGAGCTATGCTATTGGTGTTGCTATGAGTAGCGCTTGGCGCCTTGTGGGCACTGCTGCACGCAGTGCCTGATGCCATGGGCACTACCGTGAGCAGCGCCAAACACTTAACGCAATGGGTGTTGCATGGCGGAGCCTTGGGCGCCATAATCGCTCTTGGATAGTAGCCATAACTGTCATTGATATGGCTATAGCAGCAAAGAGAAGAAGGGAGAATGGCAGGATTATGATTCTGCCCCTGTATAATTACTATTATGCCACCGACACTTACAATTTATTACAAAAAGGTTTTGAGATTGTAATTTGAGTATTTACCCCTGCCTTTTTATTCTTTATTATGTTTTGGCTTTTTTTTTTTTTTGTGAGAATTATGATTCTTCCCTCCTTATATAAAATATTGATTTTATACTTTAAAATTAAAACACAAATTAAATTAATTGTAGAATTAATTTTTTTAATAGGATTAAGATTGATTTTTTGTAATATTCTAATTAGGTTAGGATTTAATTAATGCCTTGTTTGTTTCCAGGAATTCATTTTCCTGGAAACCATTTTCCCTACTTTCCCATGTTTGGTAAACATAAGGAAAGTTGGTCAAGGAAATTGAATTCCGGTCAAAGAAAAAAAAAAGGCTTTATGGCAGGAAAGTGTTTTCCTTTCCTTATTCTAAGGAAAACACTTTCCTTTTCTTGGTTGACAAAACGTGCACTGTACAAAATACAAATTCCTAACTCTCTTTCTCTCCCAAATCGTTTACGCAGAACAATTGAAGCATCTCTTAGCTTTTTTCCAGGTAATTTTTTTTTCCTCAAATGTCTTTATTTATCTTATGTTTTCATCCTTTTTATTTTTAATCTGTAGTTATAATAATGGCATAAATCTTGTGATATATTTGCTGCGTTTTTTTCTTGGTTTATCTTGTTAATTTTACTGCAACCCATACTCCCATGCTCTGTGTAAACCCAAACCCCTGGGAAGGCAACCCATTCAACCACAACAAACCCAAACCCCTGGGAAAAATCAACCACAGCAAACCTAAAATTTTTCCTAGAAACCAAAAACAGACCCATACACAAACACAGCAAACTCCAGAGAATCATCATTCCTTCGTTTTGCCACTTAAAGAATCATAGCAAACTTAAAGAATCACCATTCTTTCATTAAGTCGAAGGCGCCCTTCATTTCACCATTCCTTCCCTGTCGAGCCACCTCTCTTCGCCAGGCAACCCATACACAGCAAACCCAAACCCCTGCATTTTTCCCAGAAACCAAACACAGCAAACCCATACACAACAACCCATACACAACAAACCCAAACCCATTTTTCCCAAGCTATGCTTTTTTCACAGAAATCGGGTTTGCTGTGTTTTTTTCACAGAAACCAAACAAACATTTTGTTTGGTTTCTGTGAAAAAAACACAGCAAACTCATGCTCTGTTTCTCCTTTTGTTTAATAAAAAACATATGCTTTCAATTTTTGTTTGGTTTTTGTGAAAAAAACACAGCAAACCCATGCTCTGTTTCTCTTTTTGTTTAATAAAAAACATATGCTTTCAATTCCCCTCCATCTCTTCATCTTCCTCTTCTTTTCTTCAATTGCTTCTCTTCCAGTAGAACCCGACCCAACCGATGTCCCCTTCCCAAATCTGCTACCTTTGGCTCTCCTTCTCCTTCTCTTATGCTTTCCTTCTCTATTGATGAGTTGATGATATGCGTTTCTTGTGCTTTGTGTGTTTCCTATGCTTTCTGGGCATGATGTGTGCGCGTTGATGATGATGCATAGTGATGTTGTGCGCGTTGATGATCATGATGGTGCACAGTAATGAAAGGGGAATTGGTTTGGGTAGAAATCTTGATTGTGAAATATTATACTCTTTAATGATGATGATGCTGCACAGTAATGAAAGGGGAATTGGTTTGGGTAGAAATCTTATTTAGACAGTGAAATATTATGTGCGTTGATGATGATGATTACACACAATAATAAAAAAACTGAAATGGTTTGGGTAGAAAACTTGAGTTCATTAATTATTGATATACAGAATTCATTAATAAATTATTGTATTGTTTGTTTTGGGATACAGAATTCATTATATAATTATTTCCTTTAAGGCATTGTTTGTGTTTGGAATCAGCTTCTTTGAGCATAATTTATTGTATTGATTATGTAAGTATTTTATATGTTTTTTTAATGTTTATTTCCCTAAATTTTTAGGTTTTGTTAGCAGAAAACTTCACTTTTTTGTTATGGATAGTAAGATATTCATGCAGCATGTATGAGAGTAGCTGTAACTGTGATAGCTACAGAGGTAGCTATTACTGAACAAGAAAGAAATAGAAATTATATACCAAGAGAACCACGTATAAATGCAATTGCTCAACGATAATTCTATATGGATAACATTTTGAATCGAGGTGATAGATATTGTGTTGAACAAATTCGTATGAAATCAGTTGTCTTATATAAATTGTGTGATGTTCTCACAAGTCATAACCTATTACGATCAACTCAAAATGTGTCTATTAGGGAGCAAGTAATTGTGTTCTTACAAATTATAGGTCAAAACCAAAGATTTCATTTTATTAGTGGTATATACTATAGGTCTGTTGAAACTATTCATTGTTACTTTAAAATTGTTTTAAAAGCAATTCTTAAGTTATACAAACACCTAATTAAAGACCTAGGGGATACAGTTCCCGCAGAGATAATGAATAATCAAAAATTCTATCTTTATTTTAAGGTATGAGAACAATACCAATATTTTTATACATTAATTAATTACATCTAGAAGAAAAGGTTATAAATTATTTTTTCATGTTGTATAGGATTGTGTAGGAGCAATTGATGGTACCCATGTTCCTGCAAATGTTCTTGTTGAGATTCAAGGAAAGTTTTGAGGTCGAAAAGAATGAACAACACAAGATATTTTAGCAGCTATAACTTTTGATTTGAAGTTTATATATGTTTTAGTTGGCTGGGAAGGAAGTGCATATGATTCACGGGTTTTAGGTGATGCATCATCAAGACCTAATGGTCTAAAAATTCCAGAAGGTATATAATAAAGTATTTCTTATATGCAATAAACATATAAAATGTTTAATTAGCTAAAGATAGTAATAGGTTTTTTTTTCTAATTTGTAGGGAAATATTATCTTGGTGATGCTGGTTACGGTATTCAAAAAGGAATCATTTCTCCTTTTTGTGGAGTTCGATATCACTTGAATGAGTTTACAGAACATTCACCAGAAAATAAAATGAGTTATTTAATCTTCGATACTCTTCGTTAAGAACTGCTATTGAGCGAGGGTTTGACATTTTGAAGAGTCATTTTAGATCAATTGATGGAAAATCTTTTTGGTCTTATGAAACACAAGTAGATGTTATGCTTACATGTTGTATTATTCATAATCACATCATGGGAGTTGATCCAAATGACTTTCTTATGAAAGAAATATGTTTGGAAAGTGAACCAATTAGACGAATAATCAAATTAAATCAACGGGAGGAGAGGGAAGAGAATAGCGAGTGGATAACAAAAAGAGAAATGGTTGCATCAATCATGTGGAATGATTATAACACTCAAAGAAACTAGTAATTGAGTGTTAATTATATGTGTTTGTTTTTATTATGTCTTGCCTGAGTTTGTATTATCTTTGTTATGTATTTGGATTGTTTGTTGACTTTATTATAATTTCTTATGTATTTTATGTATTCTCTTTTAAATATTAATTATAGTTTTTAAATTTAATTTATTAAATCTAAATATTGTATGATTATATTTTGTATAAATTTGTAACATTTTTTTTTTTGTAGAAATGAGTAACACACAAAATGAAAAATGCAAGGGCAAGCACTTTACATGGTCTAAACCTATGTCTCACATGCTACTGGAGATATTAGCTGAGAAGGCACTTAAAGGAAACAAACCTTCTTTCACCTTTGGAGCAGAATCTTTTGTTAAGGTCGCTACAGAAATTAGTCAAAAATTCAACGTACAATGCGAGCCTAAATATGTTGACAATCATCTCAAAACTGTGAAAAAAGAATGGGGAATAATAACCAAGCTTAAAAATAAAAGTGGCTTTGGTGGGGATGATTGTTTGAAGATGATTACAGTTTCGAAAGATGTTTATGATGAAGAATTGAAGGTATGATAAATATTATACTCTTCGTAATTTTTATATTTACTTTGATTTCCAAAATGTTATACAAGGAACTAAAAAATTGCATATTCTAAACTTTATGAACAGACATATCTCAATCATGACAAGTATCTCAATAAAAAACTTGTTGTTGGAAAAGATATGGCAACCGGAAATTATGTCAAATCATATGCTGATGTCAACTTGGAAGAGAATACTAAAGAGCAATCAATTTCAATTGAAAATGAAGGGGAATATGAAGAAACTTCAAAAGAAAAAGAGACATCTTTCTCTAGTGCACAAAAGAGGCAACATAGGAAGAGAAATCACATGTATGAAGATGATAGTGTTGAAAAGTTGTCTAAAAAGATTGGAGATGTAGCATTTGCAATCCAAAGCCTCAGCAAAAATCAACTTGATGTTAATGAGATATATACAGAAGTGATGAAAATTGAAGGTTTTGATGAGATCACTCTTGGGGATGCATTTGATCACTTGGTTCAACATGAAATGTTGGCAAAAGCATTTATGGTAAAAATGTTAATTTGAGAAAAATTTGGGTTTAGAATTTTGTGAACCAAAGCTGCTACAGGCCTGATTGCTAAGATGATTTCATTATGATAAGAAAGTTTATGTTTATTATTCGACAAGTATGTTTACTTGTTTAATTTGGTCTACCATGTTTATGTTTGTTAATTTGAACTAATATATATGAGTATTACATTAAAACTTAATATTTATGCATGACTATGTTTGATGTAAGATATTTATATTTATTTCTTAATGCTTATTTGATATATATTAAAGGGATATTACATGGATAATTGTCTATACTCGTAAAAAAAACAATTTTTATCCAAAAAATCTATCAAGATATTTTTGTATTTATTTATCTTTTAAAAAAATCTTCATACCAAAAAACCCAAATATCAAACTCTTACTTAATACCATAAACTAATTTGGCTTTCTTCATATGAAAAAAAACATATTTTAAGCTTTTAAAATTGAAAAAAAAATTAATAGGTTTTATTTATGAAAAATTTCACAAGGTTATATCTCTGTAATATTATATGACATATATAGTTATATTTTATAAAATAAGCTATATATAAATATAAGATATAATAAAAAAAATTCATTATTATACTTTTTAGATTTTATTCTTTTATTGTAAGTGATTAAATATTTATATTTAATATTTTTCATATATTAGATAAATTTGAAACAAAATTTAATTCATTAATAAATTATTTTCCAGTTCATTTTTCATAACATAACTAAACATTGGAAAGTGTTTTCTAGTTTATTTTTCATAACACTACCAAACATCGGAAAGTAATTCACTTTCCAGGAATTCATTTTTCAAGAAAACCACTTTCCAAAAGGAAACTACTTTTCTGCAAACAAACGGAGCCGAAAATGTTTAATTAAATAATATTTTAAGCCATGAAGTTTTATTTATTTGATTCTAAAATAGTTTAGGGTTTTAATAAGAATTTTGATATGATTAATTTTCTTATTATTTTTTGATATATTTTTTCCAAGATAATTTATATTAAATAAATTTTATTATGTTTGAGAAATTATTAAATTGGATTTTATTTAATATTTCTAAATGATAGAAATGTTATTTTAAAAATTACATATAAAGTCAATAATTAGAATTGAAGTATGCAATAATTTTATTATGCATGTTAAAATGTTATTATGCATGATAGATGATTATGGACATTAAAAATCAATATGATTATGTTTTTATGGTTGAATGGTTGTAATAATAAATAGGGTCTCCATGTCCTACCTCAAATGTAACTCTAATTTTCTTATTCAATTATGTAAATGTTATATAATTTAAAAATATATAAATTTAGATAAGAAAATTATTTTTTAAACCAATACGAAGAAATAATGGTGGTGAAGGCTACAACCATGATACTTGTAAAAAACTTTGAAAATTTACAACAATTACCTAGATTTTGACCATTTAATTCTCTTTGATATCTCAAGAGAATTAGTTTGGAATAACATGTAAGAGGTGTATGTTTATATATAATTACTATATATGATATATATCACTAATATCATGGAATGGAATGAAACTTAATTAAAATAATAAATCTCTCGTTGATATATTAAATACATGTTACGAACATGAATTATTACCTTTCTATTTTATATACATAAAACCATAGTTCTATTCAAGGATAACGAATATGTTTTATGCTATAAAATTAGATCCTACATAATTAATTTATATAATTTAGATAAATTATTTATGATCATATAAAATTAGAGGTATTAAATAAGTGAAATATATTTAATACATTTAAACAAAGAGTTGTTATCTAACTTATTTAGGAATCACATAAAAATATGATTAATAATCTATGTTATTTATCTAATTTAATTTAATTTATTAAATTATTTAAAAATATATAAATTAAATAGATACCAGCCCAATAGAAAGGCTAAAAGGAAAAAAATCCATCACTCTCCCCCTTGTTAATAATAATCGGCTAAACAGCCATGAGGGAAAAAAAAAATGAAAACTTTCTATTTTCTCTCTAAAATCTCCAAAATTCCTTCTTCAAGCGAAAAACCCATGAATAGTTCTTGATGATTTGTGAAGAAAACACAAGATTGAAGAGAATTTGGAAAGGAAAAGGAGAGAAATGGCTATGGAAAGTGAAGAGTGAGAAAGAGGAGATTGAAGAGAAAGAAGAAGGAATGGTTGAATTCTTGCAAATTTATTCTTGATTGCTATCATATCTCATAGTCTTGAATGCTCCTTAACTTATAGATGCGGGAATTCTACGTTGTTTTATTATACTCGCATCTGTTTAATCGCTGGAACTTTTGATATTCTGCTCGTGCTTTCCTTGATCAACTAGTGTCTTCCTAAGTCACAGGACATGTACTAATTACAATGTCACAGATTTTTCTTCAGATTTGGTGCGTCTATCAGCTGAACTGCCTAATGAATCTGCAATGCTTCTGACTTCTGCAATCATTGCCACCACATCATTTAGCCTGTTAATTGCTGAGCCGACTCCCTGTTTCAAAGGTGATGCTAATGTCAGCATTATTCTCAGGAGTAAAGAATTTGTTAACTGCAGTGGTGCCTGCGTGCTGCAGCAATGGGGAACGAGCAAGCACATCGTGCTTGGTTTGCCCCATAGATGTATGGAGTGCATGCACAGCCCTGATTGCAGCGTTACAGCAGCTGGCTTTTCTACAGGAAATGATTCCATGTAGCACAACTTTGTAGAGTTGTGAATGATCAAATTCATGAAAGTTAATTAATTTTCATACCACACCAGCTGCCCCTGCTGTGATGGCCATTGGTGCTGTAACTGCACTAAGTCCAGATGAACACATAACTGGAATCTTCACAGCCCTTGAGATGGAATATGCTGCTGCTAAGCTTGGTGTTGCCTACAGTGAAATGCGAATTGGTAAGTTTAAATAGAAAAAGAAAAAAAGAAATATCACAAATACACAATCAAAACTAGCTTTTTTATGAATAATTAATTAAAAACTCACACTAAAATAACGAAACTTCTGTATTCTGAATGCATTAATATTTTTCAACAGCAGCAGTTTCAACTCATAATCAGATGTGTCAAATATACATTAAGGTATTACCAGATAATTAGAATGGCAACTCAAACATTTCGAAAGTAATTTAGGACATGATCACAGCAAAAATGAGGAAGGAAGGATGAGCTGCAATTTTTAACAACCAAAAATGAGTTTTTTTTAGCAAATGTCTATTTTTCATGTAGAACATCAGGGCTTAATTCCCCTCTTTGATCCAACGTTTTGTTCTCTTTTTATGAGTCATTTCCCTATCCTTCTTGGTTTTTTCTTTCAAATTAGCTTGGTCCGGAAATTGACTGAGTTGCTTAAGAAACCCACACTTCCCTATTTTCCTTTCCTACTCCACAATTATTCTATGATAAAAAAGTTCCATATATAGTGGAAGATTGTTTTGCATTACCTTCTCAATCAAACCTAGAACACCAGATTTTGAAGGATTAGAACATTTTCCTCCTTCGGTTTGTATAATGTCAACACCTTCTTGTTCTAATAGCTCCGCAAGCTTGACCTGTTCTCCATATAAAAAAGAACATCAACGCACAAAACATGATAGTGCTTTCTTTCCATAATAGACAAGTGCTGCTTGTTACCTGATCAGGGAGACTTAGGGTGTGAGGAACAGTGACTGATAATGTCACGGATGGAAGAATCCTTTTAGTCTCCTTTGTCAGATTTAATATCTGCACAAGTTTCTTCTATAACTAAGAAAGCAGAAACAGAACTGTAGAAACCAGAAAGACTAATCTGGACAGTGGAAAAAGTAATATCCGAGGCCTTTTTATTTTGGGGCATTAGTGACAGATGTTGGGAACAGGATGGACTATACAGTGTAGATAATTGATGACAATGAGAACTGGAAAGTCCTGAAATTGGAAACAGTGTTTGCTCAAAGTACCGTGTAGAGTAAGGTTCAGCCCCAGAAATCAATTATAACTGAAGAAAATACTTTCTCATGATCATATAAAGAGTTGATTGATACCTTCTCTGGAGAGAAAACCACTCCTTGATCATAAAACGAATCATAATTTCCAATTTCTACCTGTAAAAACCATCAGTCTTGTTAACATGGCAACACAATTGCTTTCTCATTTTGCATCTTAGCTTACATATGCCTCCTTAAGAAGCCATTGATGTCCAAGATCAAAGATTTGCGTCAAAAATAAAGTGAAAGCAAATGAGTTAATTTGTGATCAAACCATCTGTGCTCCTGCTTCAACAGCAGCTAGAAATGCTCTTGGTTCCACTGAAGAAACGCAAACCTGCAAGCTTGGGAAATTCCAAATGAAATAAAGAAAAAGAAAATGCATGTATGATTTTGAACATGTTTGGAGCTATATCTACATGCACGACTCTGAACACTTTTCAGCTCTATCAGAATCTTGCTATTAAGAATTAAGGTCTTTAAGTTCGATCATTGGGCAGCAATTGACGGTTTTGATAGCGCAAACAAATCACTGAAATATCCTAACATCAGGATTTAAGGCCAGAATAGATGCCAAATAGTGGTTTGGTCTTACAAAATGCTTGTTTCTATGACATTTCCCCTTTCTATTGTTCTTTAGTTTATTGCCGACATTATGAAGGGAGGAACCCTGCACCAACCCGGAACTTCCAAATCTGGTGTTGAAGGGACCATTACTTGTGACATGAAAAGCATGTAAGCTTTAAGAAAGATATATTGTGGTAAAAACACCTAGAATGTCATCTAATCCATGTTTCAGTAAATTAAAACATGCAAATGTGATAAAATAGAAGCGATAAGCATGTGCATATGAAAGTCATTGAGACTCCCCAGTTAAAATAGTTTTCTAAAAATTATTAGAAAGTTTTCTCTGATTATGTATATAATACGAAAAAAAGAAGAATCAAGCAATAGCCATTTAAAGAGTGAGAAATATTACAGGCAGGGAAGTTAGGATAATGGCAAGCTTCACTAATTCTGGGTCACAAGCTATATCCACATGAGTTGCTCCCCCCTGCACATTTAATGATATTGGATCACAATAAAATAATAATAATAATAATAAACTGCAGCAACTTGTATATCTGATAACAAAGAATCTCTGCAAACCTTGTCCGCAGCAGTAACAACTGAAGCAACATTTTCTTTATTAAAATTCTGCAAACCTGAGATAATCTGTAGAGGACACAACAAAAATATAGTTCTCAAATATAATTGAAAGGCCAAAATTCAAAATGAATCCAGATGAAAGGTGTAAAATCCATGACATTCAAAGGAAAAGATTAAAAGAAGATGGGATTTTCTCAAAGCAAAGAAAACAGAATTTTGAACATCATGATTGTATATATGACATTGCTGAAACAAGAGAAATATCTGGTTATTAGGTATTTGGGTTTCCTGAGTAAAACGGGAACGTCCACTTCAAAAAAGAATAACCAAGAAGCTACAAAAGACATAAATGCAAGAAACAAAGTAGGTGGGGTTAGCTATGCCTTGAGAGCTCTTCGCTCATGGAAGTCCTTCAACACTGTTTCTTTGGTAGTTGAGAGAAGAGCTCGAGTAGTCAAATAAGAAGCTCTTATTTTCGAAGGAGAACATGATGGTTTCGATCCCTGAAGAGGATTGTTATTTGCTTTCAAGAGAGAGTGGGAAGATGGTGAAATCGGCATGCAGACTGAGGAAGAAAACATTTTTCTCTCAACTATCCGGGCGAGGTAAGGTGGGAAATCGAAGGAAGAGATAAGAGATATTAGCAGCTTTAAACGTCTCAAGTGCAGATATTTTTGTTGGCTTCTTCTAAGTTGTAACCTTACAGATCATGTTCTAATTAGGGATAATCAATTAAATAGTTACGCAGGTTTTATTCATCTAAATATATTTAATTTATTAATAAAATTTTATTTATTTTTAATATTTATTAAATATTTAATTAATAAATCTATAATAATAAAATTTTTGGAACAAAAATATTTTACAAATAAAATTATTATAATTATAGAATTATTATTGCATCAAAGTATTCTTTATAAAATATTTTTAACTAATACTCTCTTTAAACTGGATATTAATTAGAGCGATTAAAAATGATACATATTATATTCTATTCCTTTATGAAATGAAATAGTTGTACTAATAAGTTGAGGAACGAGGGATATCTAGAACTAATATGTAGATACTTGTCAGATGACATGTACACTAAATTGACTCTGATAGAATTCTATATGGAGAGATCATTAGTGTCTATGAAAAAACTCACGTGACGATTGTATAAGTGATTTTTAGACTTGAAATCACTTAGTTTTTTTATATAGAGAATATTATACTATAATCATGTTACACAATGTCCTAATCAAGGGTAACAAATGAATAGATATTGAGTATATTATGAACTACATAATGATATATAAGTAATCAAGAGATGATTCATCACTCGAGGTGAATGAGGAAAAACATTTCACTTGTTCTCAAATAGTATTGATTGTAAATTTTTGCATAAGGTGAAATGATATTTGAAAATAGTTTCAAAATTTATTCAAAGAATCAATGACTATGATGTTAAGAGCAAATATAATTTGACAGAGTAGACACACTTCATGTTATAATATCTAAATCATAACATTGTTGATGAAGCGATAATAATATTACATTGAGAAACCAATCACTGAAAGGTTAAGTCAAACTACTTATGATTTTTCTAATATTTAAGAGATCATAATAGGTTGCTAGACATTGTACTTGATCTTCAAATATAAATCAATCGATTATTGAATTAATAATAAATTATTTTATTTTATTTAGGATTATGATTTATATTTTAGTCAACTTATTAGAGAATCTAATGACTCATACATATAAGAACCATTGATCAAAAATTAAAATGATGATTAATCAAGTGTGACTTGATTGTAAATAAATTTTAGAAATTAAGGACTAGAATATAATTAACACAGGAAATTATGATTTTAGACCTAGAAACAACCAAGTAAAGACTTAATTAAATAAATTTCTAAAATTAGATTAAAATAATATATGTGATATTATTTAAATGGAAAATTGATATTTTGCTATTTATAGAGTTTTTAAGTTTGCCTATAAATAAAAAATTATGTCTCTTATTTCATGTTAGAAGAGTACAATATAAAAATACCTAAAATATATATAAAAAGCTAGCACTCAAATGTATAAGAATTTTTCTCACCTAAAAGGGTTTAGGAGATTTCTCACTAGTGATTTGTGTAGATTACTGTTAAAGGCCGAACATTTGGATAGTGGTTTGCATTAACCCAACCTTAAAGCAATTATTCAAAGTAAAAAAAAAACATTATATCTTCAAATATTCATCATATAAACCCTAAACAACTCTAAATCTATCTAACAAAATCTTTAAAACTCCTAAAAAGATTTTAAATTTATAGTTTTTGCTATATATAGGGGTTTTGGAAAACCCAATAGTGGTATCAAAATAATTATTAGACAATTAGGATTATTGATTGCATATTTTAATTATTATTGACATTAATTTTATGTGAAAAAATTATTTTTTCAAAATTATTTTTTCTCTATTGTATTTGTGGGGAAGGAAAGATGAGGGTCACGGGTTAAAGATGGTGCTTGGATAAAATGGGTTTAATGGAGGATATCGGGTTGATGAAGGAGATATGTCATGGTGACTGAGTTATTGAGAAAAATAATAGGTGAATGGTAGGTGTTACTGAGTGCGGGCTAGGGAATGTTGGGTATTTGAAAGTATGGTTACGGTTGTTTTTTAAAGTGTTTTTCATTCAGAAATGTATTAAAATAATATTTTTTATATTTTTTAAAAATAATTTTTGATATCAGCGTATCGATCTGAAATCACCAAAAAAAAATTGAATTTGAAGCTAAGAAAAAAATAAAAAATTCAAAATTTTTTAAAATATTTTTAAAATATAAAAATAAACAGAAGCTGCTTTGGGAGACTGTGTTTTGCACGGAGAGGGAGATGAGAGCTATGAGTGGGAAGTGGTGTGTTTCTGTCTTTCTGTGACTGGAAAAGAAGGAGAAGGGCTGGTGAACTGCGTGGCTGGGTTTTCTTACGGTGAAAGTGGTGGATGGAGACCACGGTGAGGAGTTGGTAATCGATGGTTTTATTGGTTGCTGATAGCGAGCTTCCTTGTTTTGGGTCCCCGAGAGAGCTTTTGAATTTGTTGCTTTTTGAAATAGTGGGATCTCTTCTAGAATATTTAAGATACGAACTTTTCCTTTTCTTTTAATTGAGCCGTTTGTGTAGGTAAATGCATTAATTTTCGGCTCGATAAGTTGACTCAAGATTTGGTTGATTCAGGGTTGGAATCATGTTGGATTTAAAAAAATAACAAAAATCAAAAACTCATGTGATCTAGTTGATCTAGTCAAAAATTTAGCTGCAACTTGTTAATTATTTATTTATTTTTAACCAAAATAATATCATTTTGATTTATAAAATAAATTAAAAATAACCTGATAATTCTATTAAAATCCGGTGACTTAGGCAAAACTCGTGATTCGAGCCTTGAACCAGATCAACCACATGCCGGGTATAAAAACTCGGGGTAAATGAAGAAATGTGTGGTAAATGCGACTAATTTTGATTGGAGTGTGACGGCCTTTTGAATTTGACGGCTAGGTGGCCTTTTTGTGGGGGGAAAAAAGGTTGGGTAATTTGTTGGTGCATGGGGAGAGAGGGTGTGATTGTGTGTATGATTTTTTTTTTCTCTAACTAATTTTTTTTTCCCTTAATGTTTCATCTAAAATTCTTCCTCCATTTTTATGTGGTATAACCATTTATTTATAGATAGAATAATTTGTTATTTTTCTCTCAATTGCTAAGATCCCAAGCAACTAGAAAAAATCACTTTAGTCCCTTATTTTTTCTCTTTTGTATTTTTGGTCTTCTTGTCCAAATATTTTTTCTTCTTAATTTTTAGAAAAAATAGCAATGTTATCGTTGACTCAATAAAATTGATTAATGATTTTGAAATAAATGCGTTCGAAACCGAATGTGTCAAAAGTAAATTTTTAAATTTTTAATTCTTTTGAAAAGGTACTAAAAATACCAAAAACGATGCAAATACATCAAAAATATATTTTTGAAACAAATAAGAAGAAAAGGGTAAAAAATTAGGTTGTGACAAATCTAAACACCGTGGATTAATCCATTAAACCTGCGGCTCGACTAATACATTCAATTGGCTTAAATGATGTGTTCTATCAAACTTTTTTAAGCCAAATATAAAATAGCAAAAATAAATAAAATCCCAGCTATGTGGCCCTGTGCATTAAAAAAATAGCCTAGGTGTGCGATCCTACGACTTAGCCTGCGTGCTTGGGCTTAGCCCACTTTTTTTCATTAAAGGGTCATCCGCCCCATTTATTTTTTTTTCAAAAAAGACAATAGATGATGCACCATCTATAACAGTAAATTGAAAATCGACCCTTCAATTTCTTTCAATTCCAAACCAATTTTCAACCTTTTTTCAATCCATTTTGACCTAAAACATCTAGAAAACACCATAAACACCTTGATAAATCTTTTTATGGCCAATAAAAATCAAAAAGACATCTCAAACCCAAAATCATTCTCGCGGTCAGATCTACCTCATTGAATTGTCGTCAATGACAACTTCTTTTCTCTATACTAGAATCTGAGAATTCCTCTCTCTCCTCTAACCAAAAAAGAACTAAAAAGGTGGGAAATAAACTTTGACACCAAAATTGAATTTTTGAAATTTAAAGAGACCTATTACATAATAGCTAAAAACATGTGGGGCTAAAATGAACTTCTAATATAAAATTTAAAATTGTCATCTATTTTACCTGCTTTTTTCACTTTAATCCTATTTCTTTCGATTCAACCATTTGTTCTAAAAAACATGCAATTGGGTACTAATTTGAGCTCAAAATGACCCAACTATATAAGAAAACGATGACGATTTTTACTAGAATGGTTGAATTTAAAAAGAGAATTGAACTTTATTTAGAGTGTGTTTGGTATGGTGGAAGCTGTTGTGGTTTGAAAAAAGTTATTTTATAAAAAGTACTTTTAGTTGAGGTTGATTTGAAAAAATATATGTTTGGTTAAAACTGTGGTTGGAATTGAGGTTGAACAAAAGGTAGTTTAATGTGTTTGGTTAAGAATGCTTTTCAAATTGAGGTTATAAAATAACTAAAAAAGACATATTAATATTGATGATTTTTAATTGAAATATTGTATATTTAATTACTGTTATTATATCATGAAATAAACAATACTTTATATAAAGTATTTTTTATTGTTTCATTAAACCATTTGCAATTCCATCACGTACGAGATCCATCCGACAGGACTATAGTTTCCATGGTTTCCTGAGCGTGCAACAACATCAGGTAATATCATCACATCAGGTAAAATATCATCAGGAATAAAATTGAAATTGCTATCAAATTCTGCAAATGCTACGTCATCATGCGATCTCCTTCTAATATAATTATGTAGTGTCATTGAATAATGTTAAACACTAATTTTTCAAATAAAACATAATATCTGAGAAATTTTTTTGGATTTTTTTATTTTACTGGGTTAGACCCAGACACCGGGCATTTAGGTTTGGGCCGGACTTGAATAGTGGAGATGCTCTCCACTGTTTATTGTTCACGTGAACAGTGGAGAATGCATAAGATGAAAGAGAAGGAGAAAGAGAAAGGGAAAAGGAAGAGTAGTGGCTAGCGGTAGAAACGGCGGAGGCCGGTGGTGAGCTGCTCTTCACTGTTTACATGCAACATGAACAATGGAGAATGCAGAAGACGAATGAGAAGGAGAAGGGGAAGAGGAAGATTAGTGGCTGGTAGTGGAAACGACGAAGGCCGGTGGTAAACTGAGGGAGTTTCTCTCCACTGTGCACTATTCACTGCTCTGTTTCTGTTCTTCTTCTTACGCGCCTCTGTTTATTGTGTTTATAAACACAATTTGCAACTCAGCATAAAAAACAGCTTGAACTTGCTTTTAGTTGTCTTACGATTTAACCGCAAATGGTCATAGGTCCCACAAACAGTAATATACGTGTAGATTGTAACTAAACATATGACAACAACGTTTTTTTGTAAACGCAGTCGCAGCCACGACGCCAAACACGCACTTAGAAGAATAACATTGTGTTATAGATAATAAAGGATGACTTTGCTTAAGGTCACATAATAATTCACTTCTAATATGATTTTACATAAGACGCAAAGGTCATTCATAAATTCTTAAAAGGAACATTTCTTGCATGCTTATTAAACACACACACACATGTTATAGTCCCAGCCGAACAAATGAAGAAACTTTAGAAATATAGGTATTGTTCAAACACAAAAAATAGACTCCAAGAGGAGCAAATGGTTCCTGCAAAACTGCGATGCCATATATTTAGAAAGCGTGACAAACCTTTATATATGCTCATAGCCTGCTACTTCAAGCAATAAAGTGAGAACAAAATAATTTGGATTAAAATACTTGCAATTTATGTACTTTTAGAATTGTAACCAATAACCAACTAATATACACACATATATAAGGGCGGAGCCAAAAATTTATTCTACCTTGGGTTGCTAAAAAAATATATAATTTTTTTTAAGATCAATCATTAACTCATGAACATGAATTTATAAAATTAACAATAAAATTTTAATTCAAATACATGACTCAAAATATTAAAAAAATAAATTTAAAAATACATAAAATTGAAGTGAAAGTAAAAATAAATCCACTATTGAAATTGTACCCTTCGATGTTTTGTGGAATAAAATTCATCTATAATTGAATCTAAATAGATATCTTCAACAAGCTCTTGTTCAATGTAAATCATTATAAAATATGCTAAGAACTCCTTTTTTTATTTTATTATGAAATATATTTTTAACATGCTTCATAGCTAAAAATGCTCACTTTTTGGTGGCAGTACTGAAAACATGCAAAGTAATCAACTTGTTAATCAAATGATTGTGTTGCAACTTATTTGTTTTCATTAATCCTCTACATAATTTGAAAATGATAGACATATGCTGAAAGCTCTTATGATAAATCAAATTAATTTGATAATATTTTAATTGAGATCTTAAATAATGCATCTCTTTTTCATTGAAATCTTCAGGATAAAAATTATCAACAAGCTTCAAATATCATCAACTTTAAATGATTTAAGTTATCCTTAGATTCTAAAAAAGAGTCAAGTACAAGAAGTTTTATTGTTCAATCATTGAATCTAGAATTCAACTCTTCCAATTGAAAATCTATTACTGAGTTAAATATATTACAATGACAATGTTAGTAAATTGTCACCAATCCTTGTTGTTGACATGAATGACTTGTAGTCTTTTATATGAGGCACGTCAATCTCATATTGTGTGCAAACAGATTGCACATGTGCAAGAAGAATATCAAATCCAATATCTTTTAAAGTTTGAAGCAATGTTTTAGTATTTGAGACAAGATTGAGTTGAATTTGTGTGATGGATAGTACCATACAATAGATGGAGAAAGAAAGGTGTGTTGCTTTTGTTAAATTTTGTGAGTTAAATATGTAGAGAAACAATAAGTAATCTAGCACGAGGGGAATAAGATTTTTGACTTTGACTGTCTTAACTAAAACATTAGAAATTTTAATTAAAAAGAAGGTGGCTAATTTTATGGGCAAAACATATTTTTTTTGAGCTAATTTAATTAAATGTAACTTGAACTGGTATAATAATAGTACAAAAAAAAAATTGATAAAATTTTGACTTGGACTATAGCCCACCCAAGTCCTGTATATAGATCCACCCTCATACATACATACATACATACATACATACATACATACATACATACATACATACATATATATATATATATAAAATTCATGAAAGGAATGGATATGAGGTGTTTGAATTAATTTTCTTCGCATTTGAATAAATATGATTAACGATCCCAAGAAAACGACACCACTTGAATCTGATTTAATTATACTTAGAAAACAATGAGCAGAACTCATGATTTCATAGAATTATATT
>Ga0325411_1002357_pt1 | contig 21356 bp, 16 predicted proteins | sample PopdelMetagenome_13_FD_206181 | JGI IMG/M metagenome (GOLD analysis project Ga0325411, IMG submission 206181) | Populus deltoides microbial communities from Bellville, Georgia, United States - Xylem-PdIQD-R4 | ecosystem: Host-associated > Plants > Phyllosphere > Stem > Wood/Secondary xylem...
GACCACCTTGCATTTGTTCATATCTGCTTCCACTGTCTGCATCATCTGACTGTCAATGTTAATATCAACGATCCTCGTGTCGTTTAACAAGGGCCTGCTTGCCAATTCCGCAAAGTAAAATGCAAAATGAGCAGATTGTGGGGTCGCCGTTGGAAGATCAACAGTCAAGGTAATTGGATCAGAAGTATTCGATACAATGGACTCTCGCAACACTGGAACAGGAGGGTCATTTTCTACCCCGAGAATGTTAGAATCTGGCAACGTTAGGCAGGGGTGAATATTTTTTGGTTTTTATTAAAAAAATAATTAAATTGAATTATTTTTAAAAAAACTGAAATTAATTAAAATCTATTGATTTTAATTTAATTTGATTTTTAAGATAAAATCCAGTTCAAATCAGTTTAACTCGATTTTTTTGTTTGACTCTATTTTCTCTGATTTGACTTAGTTTTTTTATTTAGATTTGGTTTGCTTTTTTTATTTCAAATTTATAAAACTAAAATCAAATCAAATCATTAGTTTTTTAAAAATTTTAATTGATTTTTTTTATAATTCAGTTTTTTAATTATTTTTTTATTTTATTAATTTAATCAGTTTTTTAAATTTTCAACCACTCTTAGACAAGATACTGACTTCAATACAGTTTGACGGAGTGACTCCATGTGTCCATATTCTGTTGTAGAATATTTCATCTGTGATAAGGCCCGCGTACCTGCGTTCCACACAGACAATACTTTTTTAAATAATATCTTTAAATTTTATTTGATAACTTAATTTTTAAATTGAAATAAATTTTTTTAATTAGGATAGGTTTAAATTTGTGAATTTATATAAATTTCAGTCTATAAAACCTTTATCTTGATAAAACTTAAAACCTTGCATGACAATTTAAAATTTTGAATAAAATGATTTTTTTATATTTTAAATTAGATTATTTTACTTTTAATAATAAACTGGAAAATAACTTATTAATGTTTTAATATTTTATTTTTTAAAAATTTTATCTAACATATATAGAATATTTAATATAAATATTTAATCACTTATAATAAAAGAATAAGATCTAAAAAGTACAATGATAATTTATTTTATATTATATATAATTTATTTTATAAAATATAACTATATATGTAATATCAATATTTTAAATATAATAATATAGATACATAACATTGTAAAAAAAATTTTAAGTAAAATTTAATAATATATTTTTCACTTATAATTGCTCAAAATAATTTTTTTTTGAATAAAAAGATTTGAGAAAGAGAAATTTACAATAACCATACAAAAATGTTTTTTTTTAAACAGTTCCAATGAAACTAATTAAGAAAGAGAAAAAGGAGAGATTTTGTTCCTTTAAATTAAAAAAAAAGGTGTTCTTTAAAATAAGAAAAGAAAAACACTTTCCAAGTGTAACTTTTTATTTGATCCAAATTTATTTATTTTTATTAACTTTCTATATATTTATCAAATATAAAAAAGTAAGGAAAATAATTTACAATAAAAATTTTTCCTGAAAATAAACAATGCTGAAATTTGAGAGTATTTTCCTTGAACTTTTACTCTACAATAACATAATATTTTTTTTATTAAATCTTTTATATTTTAAATTAGGCTGTTTTACTTTTAATCATCTCCGTTTGAAATATTTAATGTATTTAATAATGAAATTTGAGAGTATTTTCTTGAACTTTTTCTCTACAATAACATCAATTTTTTTTTTATTATTAAAATGTCGTCCAAATTACAATAGATTTGACATCAATAGACAGAATATAAAAGGAATCCAGGTCCACAGAGAAAATGCAAGGAATATATACACAGATACAGCTTACGGGTTAGACGATCCGAACTAGGTTAACTCGTTTCAATTTTCCAGAAAACAATTAAAGTGGTGTTGTTTCTAAAATATAAAATTTAAATCATTGTATATACAAAATCAAACCAAATTGGTTCCTAATTGATTTTTTCAGAACTCAAACACGAGTTAGAAAACAGGTCAATTGAATTTGGGACTCCCAGGGTAGATTTTATAGATATAAACAGCAATTAATCAAGATATTAAGAATGAAAATGATCCTAGCCATTTAGTAGGTAATCCAATAATAAGATATTAGAATTAAAAGATTTGATTTTTATGTGGTTTCAAGTTCAAGTCACATGATTGCTAATATGATGGTCACTGAAAACTTATATGATTGTTAATTTCAGGGCTCATGAAATTAATTGAGAAATATACAAACTAATTCAAACATTCATTAAAAAAAAAAGAAGAGAAAGAATGATTGTTAATTTAATAATAATAAAAAAAAGAGAATGGTAGATGCTCTTGTGTGTATGAAGTCCGATTTCCAGTAGTACTGTGAATAGAAAATATACACCATTGTCAATGATTTGTTACGTGGAAAAGCTATTACACATGTTTGTACGCAGTAATAAACTATTGAAGTTTTAATCAAAGTTTTATAATTTTGTTTTGGTCTCGGTTAGTCAAAGAATGAGATATTAGGATCCAAGTGTGGGTACAGAACATCTGGCAGTGGCATAAACTCCAAGGTAGAGATAAAAGGGACCTCTCAATCTCTTGTCTGCACCAAGCACACTGTAAGAATCGCTGATTTCTGTAAACAGTACACAATCTCGTGATAAATGGGCGCACTTCTCGAAGCTGTATTAACCGTAGACCATTTTCCGCCTTCAGATGAAGATCAAATGTTGGAGGATTTGAGAGTCCATCATAGTTGCCATAGAAGAACCCGGCTCGGATCACGTATCGCAGAGTTTTGTGCAGAAACATGGTCGGGGGAAATGTATAACAATTTTGGTCCGTCTGATCAGGGAAGACTCGGAGAGTGTTCATCTCATCAAGTGGCTACTGATACAGGACACGTTTGTTGATGCCTGATCGAGTGAAGTCTTCTTCCGTGTCCCACATGGTCATGTTGGGATCAACTCGGGTTACTACACTGCCACAGTCGATGCACCATCCAACATGGTCCAGGGAATCTGGTAATCCATTAACTAAAGTTTCATGGCATTTACAGCAAATCTGTTCGTTCATAGACTTTATTTTAATTTAAAGCACAAAATAATATAAGATGGTTGATGTAAACGACGTCTGAGTCAATCAAATACTAATTATGTAAAAAAAAAGATTGAAGGTTTTTTCTTAAGAAATTATAGCATAGGAAGTTACCCTGAGAAGCAGCATTCTGCAATTGAAGGACCATGAAAACCAAAAGAATCCACAAAATTTTACCCATGAACATAGAAGAGGGCGATGATACAAAGATGCAGAGTTTATGTTCTTTGCCAATATGGTGGGAGTTGACAGGGAGACGTGGTGTTAAATAACTTCTAGCTAAACCTTGTAATCTACAAACAATTCTTCATTTTTCGGATCTACGACTAATTAAGACCTTTGGATATTGTCATTTGTCAATAATATTTTATCAACGAGTATACATCTTAGGAGATGAGTAGGCAAGCTTTTGTCCGACCAAACAGCTACTTAACAGACAGATGTAACAAAGAAAAATCACACCACCTCGGAAAAGACAGAAGGAAATTACAGAAGCTGCGAAACGTTACAGTACTTTTTTGTTACAATGGAAAAGCTTGAGCCTGAAATCTCACAAAAAACGAGCATGAATGCCGGTTGAGCTTCAAGCTCATCGGCAATCAACCTTTATTTATGACAGTAACAACAAGGTTTTGTTAAAAACAGCTTTGCCTCAGTTCCCATTTTCATTACTTTCTTTCAGCAATTCTGATAATGTTGTAGCCAAACTTTGTTTTGCTGCAGGTGACACACCGTGCTTGCCAATCATTGACTCTAGCACAGCCTCTGAAAGTAGCTTATTCTCTATCACTGCATTCTCGATTTCTGGTACAGACCCATCTTTTGAGAAGCTAATCTGTAATTAGAGAGGGTGAATAGTACGAAATATCAGTTATGAGCACCGAGTTTCATTAAAGTGCTTTCCAGCAAACACGTGCGAGTATCCACTACACTACGATAAAAATTCTCAACAAAAATTAGCATGATACACTTACAGCTAATGATCCATGGGGTGATAGTGTGAAAAGAATAGAGGAGCCAGGGGGGAAGGTTTCTTCCTTGAAGACCTCTCGAAATTTCTCAATGGCTTTGGCTTCTGCATCGGTGTAAATTCCCAAAGATTTCCAAATGGTAACACAATTCTCCGCAACCTTCTCCGAATATTGGAGGCCCGTTAATGGCAATATCATCGTCACCCGCATGAATTTCTCAAAGGGACCTTGAATATAGTATAAGGAAATATACTTGGATTTTTAGATATTAGGTCAACGTCAGGGATATTTAATTTTTTTTACAAAAGTATTTTTTTATTAAATGATATGTTATTTGTTAGATGAAAATATTTAAAATTCACGAAATCATGAATTTTATTACATTTAATGATATAATAATCAAAATAAAACACATTAAACCATCAATCATGTGATATCATTTTATTTAACAAAACAATTTTAATAAAAAAATAAATACCATTATCATTTCTTTTTTTAGTTTTGTAATAAACATGCTGCAACCTTCAGTTTAAAGTACTTTTTTATTTTTAAAAGATTATTTTTAATATCATATATTAAATCGATATAAAAATATATATAAAAAAAAATTAAATTTTGAGGTCCCCAACACGCCCTGTATTGGTTGGCAGTGCATTGTGGTTCGCTTATTTTTTAAACTTTTTGAGTTTTTAATTAATTTATTTTATATTTTTAATAGTTTTAATGTCTGATGTAAAAGAAATTAAAAATTTTAAAAACAATATTTTAATATATTATTTAAAAAAAAAACTTTAAGAACATCCTAAGGACACTCCGAAAGACGCCTGACTGATCAAAATTGCCGTGTTGTAACAAAGTAACCGAAGATTTAGCCGAAATCCCGTCTAAGACAGAACATAAGTACTTACCTCTAACAATATCTCTAAAGAACTCGACGGAATCCGTCAACTCCTTGGCAATCTTGCCCTTCCATTTAGGAGCAAGTGACTGCAAGGAGTTATCCTCCAAGTACACTCCTATAGCCGTGAACTTTATGAACTTGCCTTCAATCTCTAATCCTCTAACCCCTGCTCACGTTAGCACAAAGCAATAGAAATAAAGAAACCAAGTTGGTAATAATAAATTAAAAAAAAACCTCTGTACTGATTACATGATATTGATTAGCATAAGCGACGGGAGTGTGGATTAATCAAGCACCTGCACCACCGAGGAAGAGAGTGTTGTTTGAAGCCGGAGGTTTCACCGCCGGCGGGAACGTGACATTCTCGATTTGAATTTCGGAGAGAGGTACTGCAGGAGACATCGTTTTGTTTTGCGTCAGTTGTGTCTGATACCTTTCAAACGAGTAGTTTTATAGTGAGTTGGTGGGTGGGGTAAGTTCGTGAATTTGGAGATGTATAGGGGTTATTTAGAGTCACAGTTGATTTTAATAATTAGTAGCTGGTGGGCGTTGAAGAGGAGAGGTGGTCTCGCCGTTGTGGTAGATGCACGTGGAGGCACGCGGTGCCAGCCAATCCAGTCAGGTCCGGCCTTTGAAAACTGGAGATGGAAGAGTAGATATACAAAAATGCGCGAGAAGAGCTTTATAGTCAAATGCCTCGATTGGTAAGCATTAATGAGAGGATGGTCGGTACAGAGCCCAGACAATGGGGAGACTTCCCGAATTGAATGAAGAGTATTTCTCCTGGGCTTCCCATATAGGCTCTGGTGGCATTGGGTTAGCTTCCTATAGGTCCAGCTTTCTCGTACAGTTTGGGGAGAAAGACCAAAAAAGATTTTTATTCTGGATTTATTACATGGATTTATCACAGGTACATGAGAGTTTAGAATGGGTTAGTTTTTTTTTTTTAAGTGTTTTTTTATTTAAAAATATATTAAAATAATATATTTTTTATTTTTTAAAAATTAATTTTAATATCGGTATATTGAGATAATCTAAAAACATCATAAAAATATTATTTTGAAGCAAAATAATAATAATAATAATTTTTTTAAAAAAATTAAAATATAAAAACATTTATCCATTCAAATAAGCTTTAAAAAAAACCATTGATACGATATCCATGTAAAAAAAAATTAGGATTTTATTTATCGAATTCAATCTAAGATAATAATATGGAGAACAAACTTACCTATCATTTAAATCAACAATGAAAAAAAAAACAATAAATGTAGCTATATGAGACAAAAATTTAGTGTAATTCTGTATGGAATGTGGTAGTTCAAATTTTAATTCGATATGTGGTTACCGAAACTAGTTATTTGTGCATAAGTTGTTGTGTGAAGGTTGCATGCTATTATCTGTGTTTTTTTTTTTTTTTTGCCATGCAGTGGGAGGAGGGGGAAGGGTAGGCTTTGGTTATGGGTAATTCGGCTCTTAACACTATAGCTACCCTCACTTGCACATGGATAGTTTTATTGATAAAAACAACGAGGAGGAGGAGAAAAAATCTGTCTGATATTTTCGCTTCAGTTTGATTTTTATAAAAAAATAACTAAATTAATTTTAAAAAAATAAAATTAAATTGAAATTAGTTCAAACCGACTAGTTTCGGTTCGGTTTTATTTGGACAAAAACCGGTTCAAACAAGTTTGGCTTTGTTTTTTTCTGGTTTGACTTGGATTTTTTCTTGTTTTTTTTGTTCGATTCGGTTTTTTTCGGTTTCAGACTTATAAAACCGAACCGAACCGGTTGTTTTTTTTAATTTTAATTGGTTTTTTTCAAGGTTTGGTTTTTTAAGTTATTTTTTTGGGTTTTCTTGGTTTTTTTTGTTTTTCAATTTTTTTACTCACCCCTAGTGTGTCTCCCTTTACCGATAAGCAATGCATGGGCTCGATCCGGGCTAGTGTTTCAACCTTGGCCGAACAAATTCCAATCCAGCCCACACAGCTTGTGATCAAGACTAGGATCTAAAAAAACTCAACGAAAAATAACTTTAAAATAAATCTAATAAAAATATTTATTGGCCTGGGTTTATTATTTCAAGTCCAAAATATAATGGAACCCAAAAAATAGGTTTGGGCATGAAAACAAAGCCTAAAAACAAAATTTCCTAAAATAAATCTAATAAAAATATCTATTGGACTGAGGTTTGGTATTTTAAGTCCACAATACAATCAAGTCCAAAAAATAAGTTCGGACATAATAACCCAAGCCTGAAAACCCAAAAAGCCTGGGCTCGGTGTCCAAGCTCAACTTATAGTATTGATGTGACTTTCTTATTGTTCAATAATGAATTTTGAAAGAAAAGAAAAGGCTATTTTTCCGTATCTTGGAAGTTGTCTGGTATAAAATACATATTTAGTGCGCAGGAGGAATTGCTTTGACTGTTGTAGCTGCATCCAGCATACATGCTTGAAATTTCTATTACATATTTTAGCTTCAATGTAAATATTTATTGGACTCGGGTTTAGTATTTAGGTGCGCAGGGAGAATTGCTTCAGTTTGTAAATTCCCATCTTCAACCGCGGTCGAACTGGTCCCAACCCACAGCGTTTGTGATCGAGGTATTGCTTACTGATACATTCTAATAAAATAAATTAAAAAAAAATCTCAAAATTGATACAAAAAATTCTCTAAAAGTAAATCTAAAGTTCGGACTTAGTAGAGGCACGAGTAAAATAGACTCGAGTATGGTAGCCCAATCTCAACACCTAAGAAAGATGTGCCCGTGCTACTACCCGAGCTTAGCTCTCCATAGGTCATGGGCTCGAGCAAGAAGCCCGAGCCCATGCAGGGTGCGTGCCCGACACTTTGCGGGCTCAGGCCTGAAGAGTGCCTTGAGCCTGATATTCTTGGATCTAACCAGCATGCCTATATCCATTTCTTACCTTTAAATGGGTCTGAGCCCAACCTTTGCTAAATATTTTTCTAGGATTCCACGTGGGTTCCTTGATTTTTTATATTGATGTAATATATGTTATTTTAAGTAGAATATAGCTCAAAATATCACAAATATAAAATTACATTTTAATTATTTCTCTCTACAAAATAACAAGATTCATGAGCTATAAATACACAATATATCATTTCAATTAAGGATTCGTAATCTTTTCATTTTTTTACTGCATGTATATTTTAAGAGTGTTTTTATTTGTAATATCTTTGCAGTATTTCTCTTTAAAAAACTATTGATTCTACCGTTAAAAAGTCTCCGCATCTATTAAATGAGACTTTTAATAGATATTACCTACCGATCATTTAATTTATCGGACATCATCTACTATCAGTTACCAACTCTCTAAATTTTTCATATCAAGTCATCATATATATTAACTATAAAAAATAAATCAAGTGGCTTGAATCAACAGACCGAACAATCATCTAACATATTAATTTTATTTCCAAGTGTCTTGAATTTTAGATCTCTATCACTTGCAAATCCTAGTTTTCAAAGCTCTACATGAATGTATTGTTAGTATAACTTTTTTGTTTGATGAGAATAATATTAGTACTAGAGCTTCAAATCTTTTTGAAAGTGCTGTTTAGCTGAAGAACCCTTTTGATTAAAAAAGCATCGAGACTTTTGTGAATACAACAAAGTTTATTCAACACGAGCTCAAAAACCATTTTTTTTTTCCTTTCCTTTTCTTTTTGCCTGTTTATATTTTCTCGACTACCAAACTATCATGGATTCCAGTCAATCCAAACCTCAAGGTTCGGACCTTATCCAATCCGTTCTCGGTTTCTGGACCACTTAGCCAAGCCCGGGTCCAATTCTTTTAATCACATCACATGCACCCCCACTCGGCTTTATGAAAGTCCCTGGTCTGGTGTTCGAGGATTTCAAATTCGAATACAGCTTTGTTCAACTCCCGCGTGACATGTTTGACATTACAATGTAAATTATTTTAAATTGAAAATATAATAAAATTATTATATGTATATATATATTTCAAAATTGAATTTAACAGATTAAAATTATTAAAAAATATCTGAAAAATATTTTTTATGTAAAAAAAATTAGTAAAGCACAACTTATTACAGCACAAACTTGTTATTTATAATTAGTATTAAAACAACAAGCATGAAAACTAAGTTTTTAATTTTTTTTCGTGTTAAAAAATATTTAATTTTATTGTTTTAAACCAAAAACTAAACCGTAAAAATTCATGTTTATTTTCAAATATTGAAAATCACCGATAAAAATAAATAGCTCCCCATAAAATTTATGAGAATGGCCAAACAAAAGCATTTATTTAACCATGCAACACCAACCTGTGTTGACTGCGTCTACAAGTTCATTATACATGTTTATGTTTTTTTTTTAAAGGTTAAATATAAAGGTTAGTTTTAACCAAGTTATTTATACATTAATTGATGCATTCACGAAAAGAAAAGTAAAAGAAATTCTTACCTTGTTTTTTTTAAGACTCCAATCTTGCATCGTGAAAACATGCTTATTTCTAATGAAATCAAATCTCAAAACAATCTCAAAACAATCCATCTAGAAAGTAGGTTAATAATAAAAAATTGAGATTAAATGGTTTGTTTTTCTTATAATTTCAGATTCGAATAATGTAGTTGCTAATGTAATGGTCACTGGAGGCTTGCATAGTCGTTAATTTCAGGATTCATGAGATTAGTCGAAATACACGCAAGTTGACTACATCCACATTAATAATAAAAAAATCTCAAAACACATTTTTTTTACTATGTAGTTAGAAATTAAGCATGGGTAAATCTTGAATGCGATGAGAAAGATTTTTTTCACAAATATTTATAGTTTGAACATGAATAATATACTTAAAATCATAATTATTTAATATAAAATAGAGATGTTTTCAAAATTGATAATTTGTTTTTGTTGATATATAAGTTGGTTTGAAGATATTAAGAAAAAAAAAGAAGTTTATCCAAAAATCTTACACGAATGTTGTCTAATTGTCAATTAATCAATACAAGCAAGCATGCAAATAGACCGGAAGGTCGATGTGGTCCCCATTTAAGAAACCACTCAACACGACGTCACTTCAACATGACTTCCAGACGCTTGACACACGGCCAAATCTCGTCTCATCTTCCTCAACCCCAAAAACCCACAACAGTACACCATCAGCAAAATCAGTTTCAACCATCTTCACTCCTCCTCTGACAACGCTATCCTCTTAATCTGCTTTTTAACCCCTCCTTTGTTTTTTCCTCGGAAGCATTTCTTGTTTTTTTTTTTCCCTTCAAAAATTAAAAGAAAGAAAGAGATAATGTCGTGGTTGAGATCTGCTGTGAGCAAGGCAGTGGAAGCAGGGAACAAAAACAACCTGACTCGAGCCGTCAAAAACTACGCCGACTCCGTTGTTCACCAAGCCGGTCAAGCCGTCTCTGAAGGAGCCAAAATCTTGCAAGATCGTATAGTAATCCCTCTTAACTTTGACTTTTAGTTGCAATTAGGGTTTTTGATCTGATTGGATACATTTGATTTTATTTAAAATTTCATTTAGTTTCTATATCATTTAATTATTTTATTCGTTCTGTTTTTCGTTTTTGCCTCCAGGGGAATAGGAATTATAAAAGTGCTAAGCAAACTGCTAAGAGATTAGAGGAGGTTGCAATCTCCTGTCGCGGCCTGGAGAGGGTTTTGTTGCTCAGAAGATGGTTGGTTGTGCTTAAACAATTCAATAAGCAATCAGGAGGTTTGTCTGAAGATAAACAGACATCCGTCGAGCAAAATGTTGGACCTGATGAATCAAAGGGCAGTCCAAGGAATCGCACACTACCCGTGGTGAGCTGTTAAATATTTGCATGGATTGAAACAACTGAACTACTAAAAATTCCGGCTACTCGATCTTGTTTGTCTAATTTTTTATTTGATGGATAGGTTCTGTATTATGATTCTGATGTCGGGGGTGAACCGTTGACTTTCTGGGATGTTTTTCTCCAAAGTCAAGCTCTAGAAGGAATAACAACGTCCATGGTACAGTAAAGTTATTTCAGTCCAGCTGCATAGACATGCTTAGACAGGTAGTCAGTACTGGAAATCAGTGGAGGAAGATAAACATAGAGATACCAGTATCCTCCTTTCATAACTTACTCCTACGGAGTAGTAAATGCTGATGGTTATGCTTTGCAAAAGTAGTTCTTAGCGAATGCTCTCAGGACTGTACTTTTTTTTTTTTTACAAAAGGCACAGGTGTAAGCAAGTATTGGCAATAATGTCATGATTATAATTAAGATTTTTTCACAAATTAGAACACAGTTGAGGACATTTAAATATGCCAAGTTGGATAGACTTTCATGTTTTCTTTCTTGTACTTTCTGATTGTGGAGTTTAACTTAAGATTATCATTTTCTTCTCATTCAGATTCTTGAAGCACCAAATGAGGAAGAAATTTCTTTGCTGCTGGAGGTGTTTAGGTGAGTATGCTAGACTGCTCAACGCATAAATGTAGGTCTGAAATGCCAGCACACATATATTTTAGGGGCTCTCTGGGACCAATCTAAAATTCTTCTTATTAAAGGCAATGCAAGCTAAATATAGTGCTCTTGGCTTCACGGAATTTTTATTACTTCAGCTTTAATGTGGCAAGGAAATACACCCATTTTGTTTTGGGGCTCTTCTGCATTGTTTTGGATATTTAGTAAATGGTAGAGTATAGTGCTCGCTATCAATACTTGGGACAAGCCTGAATTCTGCCTGAATCCCTTTTAATAATCCGGTTACTTGCAGGCTCTGTCTAACTGGAGGGCAAGAAGTTCATAATGCAGTTGTGAGCAGTATACAGGATCTGGCTTCTGCTTTTGCAAGCTACCAAGATGAAGTGTTGGTAAAGACATGAAGAATACAGATTGAATTCTAATTTAGATAAATTGCTGTGCAAAACAACCATGTCTGGTCATGCAAAATCATGTTTAAACTTATAGTATTGAAGTGACTTTCTTATTGTTAAATAATGATTTTTGAAAAAGAAAAAGGCTATTTTTCCGTATCTTGGAAGTTGTCTGGTATAAAATACATAGTTAGGTGCACAGGAGGAATTGCTTTGACTGTTGTAGCTGCATCCAGCATACATGCTTGAAATTTCTATTCCATATTTTAGCTTCAATATGAAAATTTCTTGGTTGGCAATTTTTTTCCCTTTCTGGTTCCAGGTGAAGCGGGAAGAATTGCTTCAGTTTGCTCAAAATGCCATTACAGGGTTGAAAATCAATGTCCATCTTGCAAGGTTATCATCAAGAAGTTCTTATTTCCTTTTCTATTTAGTTTCTTCATGCTTTATTTTGTTGTCCTTGTTTTCTGCATTTTGGTTTGGACTGCCAGCTACAGCTTTTCTGCAACTTCTGCTGATGTTCCATGTGTATATTTGTGGAGGATGATGGAATTTGCATTTAGAACAAAACTTCTTCAACTGAGTTTGAACCTCTTTAAACTTAGTTGACAATTTTCCATCTAGATGTATAAACTGGCTCTTTTGACATGGATACAAGGTTTCAATTCGCTACCTTCAGAACCACAAATACTGTATAATGCTGGTCACCCCCCCCCTTTTAATTTTGCATGCTTATTGGTGGAGGAATAATTTAGTTAGTAGACGTGTCAACCTCTCCTTTCCCTGCATTCTGATCCACAGTCCACAAGCTTGACAATGAGACCTCTATGTTGGCAGTCCCAAGTTTTAATGACTAGGAACCTGATTATTAGTTTGTAAACTTGTACCTGAACTCGTTCTTCAGTAAGGGCTTATCATGCTGTCACCTGTGTAATACATTATGCAAACTTTTCACTATATTGATACATAAGGTACTATACCTGATATGGATATTCATATGAAATGAAGCTATGATGTTTACTGATTGTTCATTAGTTCTACTTTGCCTTTTTGATCTTTCATGTCAACAGAATAGATGCTGAAGCTACGGTTCTGAGGAACAAACTTGATGGAATTATGCATTCCCAGAAGCCATCAAGTGAAGATCAGGAAACGGTGTTCGATGAAAAGGCTAAAGCAACTATAGAGGTGAGCTTCAGCACGTGACAATCTCATCTTATCACTCTTCTATGATGGGAATATGAACATTGATCTTATGCAAGGAGACCGGTTTGTGCCTATTTGATTCCTTTTTGATACATTCAATGTTAATGCCTTGTTCAGTACAAATCTACTCTAGATTTTTCTCTGAAATACAAAAAGAGACTCAAAACAGTGCAATTTGTGATGTACATTATCAATGCACATACCATGTTGTCGAGGTTCTTCCGGAAAGGCGTGAATTGTGCAATAAGACATCATGGAAAGGATTGCTTGGGTTTCCATCTTTTACTCTTAAAAAATTGAACAACACAATCTCTATAATTAATCGTATTAGTGTCTACCATAAAACATAAGTTACCTAGAAATCCCTGAACTAAAAAATCGCTGCCTTTATGATTTCCTTTTTGCTGCTCACTGTCTTTAAAATCTTGTTGGACATTTGGTGGTATTTGTATATGGTTCTGGAAGCATTAAATGGTTTTCAAACCAATTGCTGCATAGAAAGCTGTAAACTAAAGATCTGATCCTGTTTATGTAGGCACTGAAAGAAGCTCTTGCACAAATTCGAATTTGTTCCAGATTGGAAGGGCTTCTGTTGAAAAAGAAAACTTTGAACTTGGGAGACTCTCCTGACATTCATGCTCAAAAGGTATGCCACACTCATGCTGTTGGGTTTTGCCCTGGATGCTTTTTCTGAAATCCTAGCTTCATGATTGTTTTTTCCAGCTTTTATAATCTATTAGATATCTCATGTTTTCCCTCCAAGTTTCTCTGTCATGTTGTCTTTATGCTATCATATGCAACATAGAGACTAGTGTCCATTTTAGCATGGATATCCACTGCTGGAGCTGGTATGCTTCAGTTTTCCAAAACAACAGACAGGTAGAATATTTTATAAGTGAGTGCCTGGGGGAGGGAAATAATTTCCTATATGGGACGTGAAAGACACATTCGCAGGCTTAAATTTTTATGCACAAGAAACTTTGGGAAGCAAAAAGAGCAATAATAATACTAACAGTATATGCAATGATAAGGGGTAGGTACCTGTAGCATCACATAGGTTTCATGGTTGCCTATAAAAAGAGAGTTAAAGAAGAAAAGAGAAATGGCAGTAATTCAAGCATCTCAATCACAAAACTAAGGATGCTGAAGACAATAGCAAAATGTTGATTTGGAGTAGTCTTTGATAAAACAATAGGCCACTTGCTGTTAATAATGAACATATCAACACTTCTCATTCCTGTAATCATTTCCTTTTGGACCGACTAAAATGACACCTATCTACTTGTCACACATCATACACTGGATTAACATAATTCTACCCAGGACTTGCATTCCAGGCCTTGCATCTATAATTTGTGAATTTGTTAGTTTTGATTTTGATTCAAATATATTTCTCCCCTTCTATTTTCTTAACTTCTATTGTGTCGTTAGTGATGACAGGTGTTTTTTTTCTTTCGTCTTTTTTGGGTGCCAACTACCAACTCTTTATCTCTGTTTATCATATTAGTCTGAAAAGTTCTCTTAAAAGCTGTGCCAGCTGTCACCAACAATTGTTTGCTTATATGAGCAGGTTGACAAGTTGAAGGTCTTATCAGAATCTCTTGCTAGCTCTACATCAAAAGGTGAAAAGCGCATCATAGATCACAGGTATAAAGTCAATCTGAAGTATTATTTATGCAGACAAAATGGCTGGGCCCTTGTACTCTTAAAATTTCTAGACTCCTTGCATTCCATCTCACTGCATACTAAATTTCTTCACAAATTCTGTTGAGATGGCTGAACTTCACTTTCTCCTCAAGCTGCTGAGAAGTCATTATTCTTGCTCAAGTTATGATTATATCTTTGGAAAATGTACTAAAACTGTTACCTTGATTCACTTAAAATATGTTGTCTTTTCTGTGCTTGGGAAGTTCTCTGGTAAAAAGTAAAGATGATTTTTGAACTGTAAAACCTTAGACACCAAGAAACAAGACATACACTGGGTATCCTCTTGGTAGTTACTTCATAGACTTACAGTATTTGAATGTAGATATCATTGAATCTGCCATTACTTTTTAGAATTTATAATCCTTACCCCATCCCCACAATTCACAGATTGCAAAAAGAAGAGGCGCTGAAAGTTCGTGTTGTCAAAGCTGATGAAGCAAATGAAAAGGAGAAGGTAACGTGGCTTCAATACCAATGCCTTTGTTCTGCACAGTTATTTTTAGATCTCAAAATAAAGGGAAAGCAGTGTTATCCTTTCCATTCTTGTTGTAAATTAAAAAATGGACAAATAGGTCAAAACATAAGCAAGATAAAGAAAAAAGAAAAAAAATCCAACAGAAAAAGAAGTATTTCAATCAGGTGCTCACTTTAACACCTGACGCCCACTCACGAGGCGCTCGCCTAGGCAGCACTTCATTGAAATTCATCGCCTGAGGCTAATAAAGGCGCTGTGGCCTCGCCTCGCCTGGAGTGCCTCCTGACAACACTGATCATACCATGAGTCATCTTTAAAAGCTACTTTAATTTTTTGCTGTTTGCTATAATACTATAAACATTTGTATGCTCATATAACCAGCTGTAGAAAACCTTCTTTTGATAGTGGTATCTTATGCTGTGATGGTCTGCATGGTCATGAGGATTTTTATTCACTCTGTATTTGGAAATTTTCCTTTTAGGATTGCCTGTTTCTTAATTGACTGCTCAGTTAATTGGCTTATCAAGAGTTCTTCTTTAGTTCATATTGTTTTTAGCATTGCATGGTTACATATCAGTTAATAGCTCTCATCTAAAGCAAATACTATGCAAAACTTACTGTCATTGTGGGTATATATTTATCCATGGTCTGTTTTTTTTCTTAACCTTTGGTTATGCATTGTAGAAAATAGGATGCTATGCATGCTACAAACATGTAGCTAATGTATTTGATTTGAGGGCTGTTGTGACTTCCTTGCTTTGATTTCTTTCCAGGAAATAATAGCTGAGGTATCAGCACTTGAAAAACAAAGGGACAAACTTGAAGCTGAATTGAAAATGGTTTTACCTCTCTCTCTCTCTCTCTTCTCCCCGTTTTGCTTTGTTCAAAGGGTGCATTGTCATAATTTTGAAATTAAGTTTGGATTTTCAAGCTGGAAGTATGAGGATATATTGACAACTGACCATCAATATCTTTTTAGTTCATGCCTTCTTTTCTAGTTTCCTGTTCATTTACCCTTTATTGATCACAAACATTTAAAGACTGGTCCGCACCATATAGGTCAATGCCTCCTTAGCTGTTGCAAATGCGCGCCTTCACGATGCCAGGGAAGAGAGGGATCAGTTTGATGAAGCTAACAATCAGATAGTTGAGCATTTGAAAACAAAGGTTTGGATTTTCTCCTCTGGTTTCTTTCTACCTAATTAGGTGCAAATATAATTGTTTAATTTAAAGTCTTTGGTACTCATTATCCAGCCATGTGATGCATCTTTTTCCATGAGTTATATAGGAAGATGAGGTGTCAAAAACAATTGCTGCATGCAAGGTAGAAGCAGCTGTTCTCAGCACTTGGCTCAATTTTCTGGAAGATACTTGGCTTCTCCAGCAATCTCACACTGAAGCTAAGGAGAAGCAGCTCAAGTATGTATATCATTATGGCTTGCCATGTCATATTTCCATGGCTAGTAGTTTTCTGTGTGTTGGTTTTGTACTTTCCACTATTGAAAAGTGCATTCTATATCTTCTCACATCACTTACATCATTCCTACTTGTTGCTTATTTCCCTTTCAAGTGATGAGCTGGAGAGACACGAGGACTATTTTGTGAAGTTGGCTATTCATCTTCTATCTGAGTACAAGGTAAATTGATATTCTTTTTGAAGAATGTTTATCCACAAACTGAACTTATGGCTGTGACTCGCTCTTTTCTCTCACGCCCGCTCTCACATGTGCTTTTGTGACTACCATTCTTCTGTGTTCTGATGTAACTTGTATGTTCTATGCAGAAAGAGTTGGAGCCTTCTATCAGCCGCATAGAGAAATTTGTGGAAAACCTAAAGAATTTAAGTGGAGGGTAATGTAATTTGCTGCACCAATAGGTTGCTTATTGTTTCTTTCTTTATCCCATTTGCTCATTTATTTTTCATAATACAGGTTGGAGATGGCATCCAGTGCAGATAATGAAGATTCTAAAGAACTAAACCCAAGGAAAAATCTTGAGGAGGAATATTTGGATTATGAAGCAAAGGTATGTTTCCTTGCTGTTGACGTGACTGATTTATTCATAGTATTTTACTTCACCGTGTATAAAATGCTATCTTGCTGTTAAGATCCCCTTTTGTTAGACGATTCCTTAAACATGGGGTTATTGTAACAGTAACCTTTATTAATCTGCCAGCTTTTGGATGAAGTGTTGTGATTGAGGTGGGTTGCATAAATAATTCTTGCTGGCTTATGTGTATAGTTTACAAGTAGACTCTATTGGTCATCCACATTTACTGTTTATATTGTGCTATCAACGTAACCTCTTGTAAAAATCTCTCTTTCAGAAAGCATCAAGCAGAAACTCTAATGCAGTAAACTGCCTTGAGGAATATTTTGGTTCCATAACTTCTTGTCTTACTAGTTTCAAGTTTCTTTCTTATTATTTTCCATAGTTTTTCCTCTTTCTAGTTTTTTCTCCTTAATTTTTTGGAATTGAATTTCTCCCTTTTCTTTTATGTGCCGAACAATTTGTTTAACTTAAAAAATCATGCCTCGTTGTGTTCCCTGTATGTACATAGCTGGCAAAAGCATCACAGACATAGATTGATATGTTAGTTTGGCTGTCTTGTCCAGATTATAACCACCTTCAGTGTAGTGGACAACATGAGAGAGCAGTTTTATGCTCTGAAAGGGGAAAGTTCTAGGTGGGATTCTGGTCCTTTCCTTGAATTCTTCATCAGTTATTTACATGTTACTATTTGATGAAAAACATATTATTCGCCTGAAAAATGTCATACCTGGCCTGCTCTATCCAGGAAGGATGATACTACGGTTAAAGAGCTATTTGATGATATTGAAAAGTTGAGAGTGGAATTCGAGTCCATTGAGAGACCAAATCTAGAATTGGAGATTCCGACCCCGAAGGCTGATTCTACATCTGAGAAGCCATTGGGAAGCCCATCCCACATCTCAACACAGAATGCGACTACTCTTAAATCCAATATAGATGAGCATCCCAAAGCACCTGCAGTAGAGGCAGATGAGGTGCTCGACCCTGCAGCAGAACTTGCAAAGTTAGAGTCAGAGTTTGGGAAAGATGCTCGGGACTACTCAACCGAGGAGATCGGTGACTGGGAGTTTGATGAGCTTGAAAGGGAATTGAGATCCGGTGATACAGCAACAAACAGCTAGCTCTCTGAAAATGGCGATCCTTGTATTGAAATTTAAATCATGCAAGCCTGTGAATGCACGCATCTATATCCCCAAAAGCTGAATTTTAGATCATAAGCTTTTCGGTGTAACTTGTTTCTTCCATTGGATAAAGTTTCGATTTGTTCATTCTTCTGTAAATTGTCCACGTTGTAAAATGCAACTGATGAAACAAATTAATGGAAGTATTTGTTTGCATGTTAAAGTTTGAATCTCTTGCGGACCAACAATATTCACCTGTCCTGGAGGTGCACGCTCATGCGAAGTGGTGAAGGGCTCCACCATGTCGTGCACTAGTTACGTTGTCCTTTTGCCAAACCCATCCTAATTGTGATTGCTATCTGTGTGTTCTGAAGTTGGGATGATCATTCGATCTTAAAGGTGACCCTTCATACTTGCAAAGGGATGTTGGGACAAACCAGAGAATGTGGGGCTTTGCTATCTTTCTTGATGCGAATTTATGGAAAATTGAAGGGATTGTCAAAAGGTTTCCATATATGCAGTCGGAATTTGTTGTATCTTTGGAGAGCACCATCATTGCGCAAGGCCTCCTATGCTCTCAACACACGAGTACAGAAGCTAGTGGTTCGCTAGCCCCTCCCTCCACCTAAGATCTCTTAAAAAGGCAGTCACTACAACGACTACCAAAAGGGTTTGCTAGCAACTGTTTAGTAGCTGTTGCAATTTCTACTTTGGTTTGTGCCGGTGGGATTCCCAGCAAATGGAACCCATTTAATCGAAAACAGAGTGGTTCTACATTTCAATTGTCGAACCAATGAAAGAAACTTGGCATCCTGATTTTCTGGGTGGTGGGTCATTTAGATGGATACATCTATGGCTATCCTTTGCCTGTAGTTTTCGGTGTCCCTGCAGAATCCAAGTTCATTATTCAAGAGAAAATGACCATGAACAGCGATGTGATATTTACCGTAGAGGGGGAGGGAGGGGAGTTCTGATGCCATTCGTACAAAGTTCAGCCATCAGAATTCCTTGGCCATGTTAAAACCAGCATTATTTGGCTTGGTGTCAACAGATATGTTCCCACCTAACATTTCATATTTCTCCCTGTGAGTACAAGCTGAGTTCCTAACTTATCAGCGCTGCCAGTTATTTTGTTGCAGAAAATCGATTTGAGTCGAAATGTAGGAGGGTTTATCCATTATTCTTCAAATGACTCGTGTATGTATTATTCCAATTCAACCTTGTAGGCCAGCATTATGGTTGGATTTGCATAGGCCAACAGCTTCCTCATGACAATACACGTGATGATACCTTGAACATTGCTAAAAAGACTGGAAACAACCTCTAAGATATCTAGTAGTTAGATGTGTTTTTTTGTGCTTGTTTCAAAACATGACAGTAATATATATATAACAAGTATAACAAGCTTTTTTTTTCGAGTTCTTGAAAGTAAGTGATGATGCCCCTTCGATCTTCTAAGTAGTTTTTTTGTTTTGTTTTTTTATATTATGTATATACTTTGAACGTAATTTATAAATAGGTAATTATTTTCAAGAGCTAAATCACAAGAGAAAACTTGTCAACTCGAGATTTACAAATGAGTTGGAAAATGCAAATAATAAAATTGAAATCAAGAATATTATCTCCTCCTAATTAATTCATTACCACATGATGAAAATAAATAAAAAAATAAATATCTTGATTGTGCGGAGTGTGCTGAAAGGAAAAGCCAAAACAAAAGTCTCGAGCTTTGCAGGCAATCCATCCATAATCCCCCTCTCCCCACCATCAACTGTCGGATCATTTGTTGTTTTCTCGGCGAGGTCAGCAAATCATTTCTCTTGAAATCTTCTATTCCCGTGTCATTAATTCAAATGTAACCAAAGAAACTAGGGAGTAATTCTCAAAAAAAGAAAAGAGAAACTAGGGATTATTGACTGATGGCTATAAGAATTATGAAAAGAAAAGAAAAGAAAAGATGCACACATATCAATCCATTATACAAGAAGATTTTCCAGTAAGAAACAAAGGGAAAGACAAACCCAGGAATCCAGTAAAAGTAGTAAAACCAGGTAAAGTATAAAGTGATTCCCGAGCTCTAAGTATTATATATTACTCAAGAAAGGATTTTTTTACAAGTTTGTTTGGATGGTTATGGGGCACAGGAAAGGAAGAGAAACCGATGAATTATTAATTAATTATACGATGCGAGTGCATAATAAGACATGGGCGGCTTTTGAATTCGAATTTGGTTGAAAGGAGCTCGGTGAGTGTAGCAGAAGATAGCAGCAGAACTCTCTGATATTATAATCCTCATCAGCATGGCCTCAAGTTAAGAGTAATTAACTCTCTTGCAAAGTAGAAAAAGCCATATATCGGGATGTGGGGATTCTATCCCTCGACTCCCCACACATGGGCATGCCTACTATTTTATTCACTTCCATCTGCTTTCCACCATTTGTTTTTGCTCCTGTGATTATACTAATCTGATTCTCTAATTGAATCTGCAACCTTATTAATCATTATTATCAAAAGAAAAGGAAAGGAAGAAGATTAAAGCGTGTGTTTACGCTAGCTTTCACAGCTGCGGTTTAAAATAAAATACTCTTTAGTTAAGATTTTAAAAATACAAGTTAAAAAAAACATATGTATTTGGTTAAAATTACTGTTGTATTATTGTGAGATGAATTTTTATATATAAAATAAATAATATGTCTCAATAATTAAAAAAAAAACATATCATTTTATATTTTATAAAATTTAAAAATAATTGCAGGTGGGGCTCAGGTAAAAGTTTTTTAATTAATAAAATAGTTTTTTAATGTGACTGAAAAAATAAATAAAGAAGAAGCTATCACACTATTTGTCTCTGAGCAATCCAACGGATCACCTGTTAATTCAAAAATCATTTCTAACCAGTCTGACAGATTTATAAATTCATTAGTCAATACCCCTTTGAGCTGTAAGATTATCTCAGTCAGTGTGCCTAGGATCACTAA
>Ga0325411_1002360_pt1 | contig 21346 bp, 15 predicted proteins | sample PopdelMetagenome_13_FD_206181 | JGI IMG/M metagenome (GOLD analysis project Ga0325411, IMG submission 206181) | Populus deltoides microbial communities from Bellville, Georgia, United States - Xylem-PdIQD-R4 | ecosystem: Host-associated > Plants > Phyllosphere > Stem > Wood/Secondary xylem...
CACTGTTAATATTTGGATAAAGAAACCCGGAGTGGTAAATATCCAAAATAATTTTCTAGGAATAATAAATCCGCACACATCCTTGAAAGAAGCCTTGATTATAATCGAGGACATTTCAATTTTTTTTACTTCACGGTTTATGAGCCATGAGAGTATAAAACACTAAGGCAAAAAAGGGCTTTTAAAGCGCCTTAGATTTCTAAATTTTTGTCCCTCCTCCTTGCGATTTACGAGTCGTAAACTCTTGAAATACTAAGGGAAAAATGAGCTTTTAAAGCACATGGAATCTCCTTGGATTTCTTTCTTAATAAATTTAGTTAGAATCAAACCTAGGAAAACTGATGGGATTAGAAAACACCAACACCATAGCAATTATAAGACAAACCAAACACCAAGCAGCTTACCTTAGGTAGGGCGTAGTAGGGGTGCTAACACCTTCCCTTTACGCAACCAGTCCCTTGCCTTAGAATCTCTGAAAGACTAGTTAGGTTTCCTAGTGACCATAATACTAGGTGGCGACTCCTTTATTTACAAAAACAAAAAACGACCCCGAAACCAATCGAGGATCGCCGTGACGCCGCGCTCCGCCGCGAGGGTGCGACAACCACATTCAAACCTGACAAGGTTCTTTAAAAATATTTGATCTCAAATATATATCATGAAAAACATCTTCTAAGGTCAACAAATCAGTAACAAGCCAAAAAATAACATCATCATCAAAACCAAGAAGTATCATATTAGCAAATAAGGTCCCCTTGATATACAAGCTCTCATTTTCAGTCATATTCCCCCTCTTTTATTTTAGTTGCTCCTCATATATTTGCTTAGGTTTCAAAGAGACAAGAGTTATAGGTCTTACATTCATCTCAAAAGAATACCTATTTGTCACTCCATCATGAATAGCTCTTCAATCATACTGTCATAGTCCACCTAGTACCAAATAACTAGCTTGCATTAGCACAACATCACATAACACCTCATCATAATATTTACCAATAGAAAAGAAAACCAGAACCTGCTTATTCATTTTCATTTCATCATTATCATTCAAACAATGTAATTTATTTGGTATGAGATGTTTGGTAGTGTGCAAGTTCAATTCTTCCACCAATCCAGTACTAGCTATATTATTGCAACTAACACTATCTATAATTAAGACACGTACCTTATAATTAAGATACGTACCTTATTCTAAACATGAAATCTTATATAGAATATGTTATCTCTCTAACCTTTAAAAGCATCCAACTTCATATGGATATTCAATGCTCTCCTTACCATAAATTTCTCTCTATCAACCGGATACTTAACACAAACATCATCAACATCCTCCAATGATGGCATCTTTTCCTCATCATCCTCCCCATCGATTTCAACCTCATTGTTAAGTTTCATAACCATGAATCCTTTTTTTAGACATTATGAAGCAACATGATCAAAACCCAAATAATAAAAGCATGTAATGTCATAGTTACAAAAAATAGGAGCAACATTGTTATCTTTAACAACGACCGAGGTGTCTTTCTTCTCTGGGGTATTTGACCTTACCCTTCTCATTCGGTTATGATGGACCACCCTCAGTGTTAGCTTTCCAATTGTGTTTCCAAGGTGTCGAAGGGCCAAATAGTTGACTTTATCAAATGGTACCCTTTCACTTAAGCTATTTCTCCACCTTCACAACCATATACACCATCTCCTCTGATTCCACATAATGATGCAACTCCATAATATGAATTATATCACGATTAAAGCCATTAATAAAACTAGCCATAATAGCCTCATTATCCTCTTCAATATTAGCTCGAATCATAACAAGTTCCATCTCCTTGAAGTGCTTATCATACTTTTTATACCTTGACTTAAACTCTACAATCTTTTATACGATTCTTTACAATAGTGACTCTAGACACAGATCTTTTCCTCATAAGGAATTTCATCTCATCCCAAGTATCAACTTGCCTCTTGTAATTTCTCCTGTGGTTTTTCACTAAATGATCCCACCATACAATGACATATTCAATAAAAGCAATCACAACAAGCTTAACTTTCTTGGGTTTCGGGTACTTATGACCTCAAAACTCCACTTCACTTCTCTTATTCTAAATAAACTTCCATATCATTCTTCCCCTGAAAAGCTAATATTTTTAGCTTAATTGTACCCAAATCTCCACCGAACTCAATATTATGGTCCCAATACCTATAATTACCTCTCTGGCCAAAATTATCCCATATCTTTCCCCTTCAAATGGTGATCCCACCAATGTCCAACATGTTACCTATATCCTACGAACACATCTTCAAAATCAACATCACTCATATCCATATTATCAGCCACAAACTCATTCATATCAGTGTTAACTCGTTTAACAACCCTCTTAACATTAAATTATCTTCGCTTAAGTCTATTTTAAAACCCACCATGATCATTAGCACATTGTCTCTTCAACCTATCTCCAAATTCAATTGTCATTTGATCTATCTGTTGATTCATAATGTATATAAGTTACAATTTTATAGTCTCCTCTTTGTGTTGCCATGTTGTTACTTGCCTCCAACATTTTCAAATCTAAAAATTGGTTAGTTGACAAGAAATATATATTCCTTACCCAATCCCTCACGAGTTTACACTCATCTTGTGTTTCACTCAAATATAAGTTTTTCACTTAAGTATGTTTGTTTTGTTTTTTTACTCTTATCTCACCTTTTTTTGGCTCTTGCGGAACTAATTTCAACACCAAATATAGAAGCCTTAGAAGCATATCAAAATATTTTTTTTATGACTCAAGAAGCAAGAAAAATATGAAAACAAGCAAATATAAAACTACGATTACAATTTCACGAGTAACAAATGAATTTGTATGAAAAATTGACATTTTTGAAGACGCGTAAGAAAATAGATGAAAAGGTTATAAAAAAATTAAATGAAATATAATTATATCAATTAGAACCTTAAGACCCAGTATATAAAAAATTTAGAATTTTCTAAATTTATTTGACCTGAAATTTCCTTCTGATACGAATTTGACCTGTTAAGACAAATTTTAACCCCGATCTTGGTTACTATAGAAAATGATCTTCAAATGGGCTCATATTTTATATGGAGTTTGATTAGGACTTTTAAAACTAGTATATAAGAGTTTAGAATTTTCTGAATTTTTTTTGTCCAAATTCTCCTTTGTTTATATACTATGGCATATTCAACAAAAATGATTTTGGATGTTCTTTTCCTCTCTTTTTTTTTCTCTTTATGCTAATGATATATTATAAGATAGAAACAAAATAAAATAACACTTTTTTTTTAGAAATGCTAGATGCAAACTACTAAGCTTTAAATACGAAATAATAAAAACCAAATCAAAGACACTAAAGCTAAGGAAGCTAAAACTAACAAGAAGATAATAAAGAATATAACCTAATTTAGAGCCTAGCTCTAATACTAACTGATGTGGATCTCTTGAGCATATGGTTAAGTAACCCCCAACAAAGTAGATAACAACCTAGAAAGCCAACAATTAGGTTTGATAAAACCCTGACTTAAAGGTAACCATGTACCTAAGTTACCAAAGACTTGAAATAACATAGGTTATTTCATAATCGATGAATAATAAATTGTTTGATTTGATTATAAATAATGGTAGCTATGAGAATATTATAGGTAAACATACTGCTAAAAAAAGATTTTAATTAAAACCACATCCTGAATGATACAAGATTTAGTGGATTAAGATAAGATAATGGGTGAAACAAAGATAACACAACATTGTAAAATGCCTTTTTTTTATTGAAAAGAATAGGGATGAGATGTATTATGATGTAATAAATATGGATGCTTGTAATCTTATATTTGGTAGGCTTTGGCAATATGATGCATATGCGAGACACTTGGGTTATGTGTTTAGTAAAGATAATGTGAGTTATACTCTTATTCCTATAAAATAGAAAACTCAACTTAAAGCTTATAAAATATTAGAAAATACATTCCTTATCATCACCAATTCAAAACATGACATGTAAATAGATATACAGGAGACTAAATGGGTTCGCGTATTAGTTATGAAGGCACTAGTGGATAGAAAAGAAAAGGAGAAGATGATTGATATTCCTAAGGAAATTAAACTTTTGCTTGCTAAATTTATAGAGGTTATACAACATGATTTGCTTGATAGATTATTGCTAATGAGAGATATTTAGTATCATATTGATTAGGTGTCAACAACTAGCCTTCCAAATATATCATATTATCAAATTAGTTCTAATAAGAGTAAGATATTGAATGAGAAACTAGAGAAGCTATTGTGAAAGAGACAGATTCAATAAAGCCTAATTTCATGTACACTATTGTTACCCACTTTTGACCCTAAAAAAAATCAAGAAAAGAAAAAATAAAAAAAGAAAATTCAAAATACAAGAGGATATACATGGAAAAAGTCTATAAAATTGCCCAAATTGGTGGTGATGGACCGAAATGACAAGTGAAAAAATTAGAGTACTAAAATGTATAAAATTGGAAAAATTGACAACTCAATTCTGATTGACAAAGGGCCTCATTGCCAGTACCTCTCATGTTTGGCAGACTGTTATTTCTATATCTAAAAACAATCAAAAGGGAATTAGGATGTGTACTCAGGCAACATGATGAGTTTGTATAAAAGAGAGAACAATTTATTATCTATGTAAGAAGTTCACAGATTATGATTCTAGATATATAATGGTAGAGAAGCTTTGTTGTGCACTTGTATGGGTTGCAAAATGACTTTGATAGTACATGTTGTATTGCATTACATGGCTGATTTCAAAACTGAACCCTCTTAGATATATCTTTGAAAAGCCTTATTTATTAAGTAGAATAACAAGATGACACGTGTTGTAGGCTAAGTATGACATAGTGTACATAACAAGAAAAGTCGTGAAAGGAAGTGTTATTGTTAATCATTTGGCAGACAATACAATTAAAGATTATGAGCCTTTGAATTTTGATTTTCCAAATGAAGATGTGCTGGTACAAGAAAAAAAAAGAACTAGACTGGTGGACAATGTATTTTGACATAGTAGTAAATGTATATGGCAATGATAATTTCTCATAACAGAAAGTAATACACTGCTTTAATCAATTTGCAATATGAGTGCACCAATAATACGGCTGAGTATGAAGCTTGCATCCTCAAATTAGAAGCTGCATTAGAATTGAAGATAAAGAAACTTGATGTATATTGAGACTCAATGCTAATAATTTGCCAAGTGAAAGTAATATGAAAGACAAAAGATGATAAGCTGAGGCCATATCAAGAATATATATCCAAACTAGCAAAAGAATTTGACAAGATAAAATTCACTCATATGGGAAGAGACAAAAACCAATTTGCTGATGCTTTGGCCATTTTAGCTTCAATGACCAAAATTAATTATGGGAATAGACTGCAACCTATGAGCATTGAGGTTAGAAATTCTCCAATTCATTGTTGCTCAATTGAAGGAGAAGTGGATGGGGATCCGTGGTATTATGTTATCAAACAGTTTATCCAACACCAGAAGTATCCCCTAGGTTATCCATTATAGATATGAAAACCCTACAAAGGTTAGCTATGATTTATTACCTCGATGCAAAAGTGTTATATAATAGGTTGTCCAAATAAACATTATTGAGATGTTTGGAAGGGACAAAAGAAAAAAAATGCTCTAAGAAGTTCGCGAGGGATTTGTACAACTCATGCTAGTGGATATATAACAGCTAGACAAATATAGAGCTCAGGTATTTCTAGATGACCATGGTAAAGGATTGCATAGAATATGTCAGAAAATATCACAAATGTCAGGTGTATAGTGATAAGATAAATGTGCCTCCAGCTCCTCTATTCAATTTGACATCTCCATGGCCATTTACAATTTAGGGAATCGATGTAATTCGGTCAGTCCATCCAAAAACCAGTAATGGACATCAATTGATCCTAGAGGCCATTGACTACTTCACAAAATAGGTAAAAGCCAGTTCATATTCTCATGTAACCTAAAAGATAGAGAAGAGATTCATTGAATAAGATTTAATTTATCGATATGGATCCTCTTTCATAATTCATAATAATATAAATAACAGTAAGAACCTTATGGTGTGAAAACAAAAAAAACATTTGCGACACTAAAGTAGGCTCCCGATAAAATTGAAACTATCCTTAAGCACCTGAAAAAATAGTGATTGATAATGCTCAGAACTTCAATGGAAGAATGATAGTAGAGCTTTTGCATAAAATGGAAAATCAAGCACTCAAATTCATCTCTATACAGGCCAAAGATGAACTGTGTTGTAGAAACTTTCAACAACAATATCAAGAAAATTATGCAGAAGATGGTAGTCATGTATAATGACTGGCATGAAATGCTCTCTTTTGCTTTGTAAGCATATCGTACCACAATAAGGACGTCTATAGGAGCTATACCTTATTTTTTTTGTTTATGGGATGGAAGGTGTAATGCCACTAGAATTAGAAATCTCATCTTTAAGGGTACTAATGGAATCAGAACATGAGGAAGTTGATTGGGTCACGATGAGATACGAGCAGTTAAATCTGATCAATGAAAAAAAGTTAGCTCTAATTTGTCATCACTAGTTGTATTAACAAAGAATGGCTAAAGAATATGGTAAGAAAGTCAAACCTAGGGTATTTCAGTAAGGAAATCTAGTACTGAGAAAGATCTTACCTCTACCCTGCAAAAATCAAAGTTAATAGCCACCCAACTACGAAGGCCTATATGTAGTGAAGAAAGCATTCTCTAGAAGAGCTCTATTATTGACAAGAATGGATGGAGACGACTTGCCTAGGCCTGTGAACTCAAATTTATAAAGAAATATTATGCATAGTGTACTCATCTTCTTTAAATAAATAAAGTTTGGTTATTCATTCTCGTTACATCTTGTGTATTTTGCAAATGATCTCAAAAGGCTCAATGAAAAAAAATTCAAAAATCATTCTCTCTTAAACAAAGGTTTTCAATAATCGACTTTGGCTAACAATTTTAAGAAAAATCAATGATTTGTCAAGAGAAACGATTCACCTAGCAACTCCCTAAGAGATGCCTAAATACTCAGAAACCCAAAGAGATGATCCAATCTTCAAAGTTTGTTGTGAAAAAGCTACATGAAACAAAGACAATGAAGTTTTCATGAGTTATGAACTCGCAAAATAATTTTGTACAAATCACTACAGTAATGAGGTCAAAATTTATTAGTCGTGACCAATCTTGCTTGAAATCAGAAAAGACTATTTTTTATATCCCTAGAGATGAATATGTCTCTTCCAGTCTTAATATGAGCTATTTTTTTCCTTTGTAAAATAACTTTGTCTAAGATCCACCCTACACAAGGGGCAAGCATTAGAAAATGTCTACTAATAATAAGAAAGTGGTTGGAAAACCCAAAAAAGATAAAATACTTGTGAACGGAATCCATGAGATCTTGATTAAGGCTGTAAAATAGGAAAGCTCAACACCCCCCCTAAAAAAAGGCTTTGCTAAATGATAAATCTTGAAAAGACACACGAGTATCTAAAAAACAAGTAAAAGTTTCTCCTGTAGATTCAACAAACAAAGAAAAGGAAAATCAATGAGGAACTTACAAATGGAATAGAAAAGGGCATTAGTATCTTGATATGAGCAGATAAAGAGATTTTGGGGAAAAAAAATTGTTTACGTGTTCGATCAAAAGTTTAGAGTGAAAAGAAAAACCAGAAAAAATCCATTGTCTCACTTTTAAAAGCGAAAGTCTTTGCTAGCATAACAAATGTTGAAGGAATAGAAAAGGAGGATGAAATGGCATAAAGGTGTGAAAGTGATCCTAGACCCATAAAAACCCTCAAATACCATTTGAGCCTGTGAACTCCTTTTCTTTGGTAGCCATAAAACTCGGCCTTCATTAAGTGCCTTGAAAAGTCTATTCTAATCAAGTGAACAGGAAAAATTGATAAATGACACTCTCAAAATATAAGAAACCATTTATAAGAATCATGATGAAGTGAATAACTATTTGTCTTTGTTCACGTTGAGAAAATTCAAACACAAGACTTCAAACAAGTATTTGATCTTTTTTTAATCCAATGCAAAATGGATAATCTCCTAAACCAAAACACCATGATGAAATATCTTTCTTCAAAGACTAATACATATCACGAGAGTTGCATGAACATTGTTTTTTGACAAGACATTGAAAAATCTCAGATTTTCTAAAAGACAAAGTAAATCTTGTGAAATGTTTGTTAGGGAAAACACCCTTAAATAAAAATCAAAACGCGTGTCATAAGTATTTGAAAAAAAAGTATAAAAAAGTGTTGTCATAAGATAAAGAGTTTTAATTCATTCCTATTTATCATGGCCTAAATATTCGTAAATAAAAAGGCTACAAAGGCAGCCCAACATTCAAGATTGGAAAGTAACTCGCACGGATATGCTCGAGTAAACTTTGAAGACCACCTTAAAAATTACAATCCTCAACAATAAATAAATAAAAAAGATTATGAAGAAAAGGAAGCCTGTATTTCAAAAGGCAAGCATTGCATATGGTTTAACCTCAACTTTGAAATATTGTTGGTGTAGGATTCGCTAACCAAGAAGAAAGATGGTGAAATCTGCATAGGTGAACAGAAACCTAGAAATGGCAAAGACATCCCATTTATAGGGTGTGGATAACTAAGACCATAAGACCACTACCACAATCTTTAGATTTACCAATGAAATTTTCCGTCGGTATTTGCACTACCATTCTGTTGGTAAAAATATTACTGATAAAATCACCGACGAAAAGTCTCCATCAGTAACTCTTTCATCAGTAATTTTTTGTCTGTCGAAAGTCCATTGGTAATAAAAAAAATATTATTACCGATGGACTTACTGACGGAAAAAGCGAGCAAAAAAAATAATTCATTCCGTCGGTAATTCCCTCGGAAACAAACCATATGTAATTCCGTCGGTAATTATTTAGAAATATTTAAAAATATATATATTTTACAAAAATATAAAATAATTGAATTAATATTAATCAACACTCTATAATACTCAAAATTCTTGGAAAAAAAAATCAACTCATAAAAATTTGCAACAAATAAATAACATGAAAAAATAAATTCAACTAAAACAATTCATATGAATTTTTTTTTAAATCCTATAAATAAATCAAATAAAAATTGATCTCATATGAAAAAAATAATCCTACAACAACATTCATACAATTATTAAGAACAAAAACAATTAAAAATAAAATAAAAAACAAATATAGTGAAAAAAACATGAAAAAAGAAGAAATTTTTTTTTTATCTTAATGTAGTTACAAGTGAAGCTAAGAAGAGAAAAAAAATCATAAAGTATACTAATAAAAAAAACTAAGAAGAAAAAATAAGAAAGGAGAAGAAGACATACCTGAGCATGGAGGAGAAGAGAAAGAGTTGAGGAGAGAAGAGAAGAAAAGGAAGAAGAAGAAGAAGAAGACATACCTGAGCATGCAGGAGAAGAGAAGGAGTTGAGGAGAGAAGAGAAGAAGAAGAAGAAAGGGGACGGGTCTGTTGTGAAATTAGGGATTCTAGGCTTTTTATTCAGGCATTTTACTGACGGTTTTACCGACTGATAATTAAATATTAATATTTTTAATCATTTCATCGGTGATTTTGTCTGTAATATTTAATTTAAATTTTGAATTTAATCAAAAAATTTCAAAACCGTCAAATATTACCGACGACTTTTCAATCTGTCGGTGATTCCGTCTGTAATACTTAATTTAAATTTTTAATTTAATTTAAATTTTTCAGAAAACCACTAAATAACATCGACAACTTTTTAATCTGTTAGTGTTTTTGTCTGTAAAGAACATTAATTAACAGTGCAATTGGAAAGTGAATAGTTCTAGAGCTCTCTTTAAAATACCGACGGAATGTTCCGTTAGTGATTCTCTTTGTAATTGACATGATGAATAGTGTTGACAGTTTACCAATGATTTTAGTAATTGAATTACCGACGAAATTTATTCTGGCGGTAATTCCATTGGTATAAATGGCACGTCATCATTTTTTTGCTTTGTTTTAATTTTTTTCCTACTATAATTCCCTCGGTAAATAACGAGGAAATATTTTCGTCGGTAAAATTCGTTGGCAATTCACCAACGAAAATATTCCCTCGGTATTTCTGTTTGTATTTATTGATTTTCTGGTAGTAGACAAGGCACTCATTTTAAGAGTTTATCCTTGGATGGTATTTTGTTTTAGAGAATTTTTGGAAGGATCCAATGTAGATCCTAGTATATAAAATTTAAAAAGGTAGGTTGCCCGTGAAAATGGACCACTTTCAAAGAAGCATGAAGGCTCGCTGAAATTCTTTTTAGAATTTGAAAAAGGATTAGTCACTCGAGAAAATAGATCTATTTTTTAATTTTATAATAGATAGGTCGCCCGTGAAAATATACCAATTTCAAGGAAGTATGGAAGCTTGCTGAAATTCTCTTTGGAATTTAAAAAAGGATAGGTCACCCGTGGAAATAGACCAATTTTTTAATTTCAAAATGGGTAGGTCACCTATGAAAACAGACCAATTTCAAAGAAACATGAAGGCTTGTTGAAATTATTTTTGGAATTTGAAAAAGAGTAGGTCACCCATGAAAATAAACCAATTTTAAATTTTAAAATGGGCAAGTCGCCCGTGAAAGTAGACCAATTTCAGGGAAGCATGGAGTCTTGCTGAAATTCTTTTTGGAATTTGAAAAATGAACAAGTCGCCCGTGAAAATAGACCAATTTCAGGAAAGTATAGAGGCTTGTTGAAATTCTTTTTGCAATTTTAAAGAGGGAAATCATCCATGAAAATAGACCAATTTTTGAATTTTAAAAGGGACAAATCACCCATGATAATAAGACCTTTTTTATAAATAAATAAATAAAAACCAAAGTCTTTGGGATTCCAAGATGGGCGGATCACCCAGTAAGTCTGATATACAGTTTTCTTAACAAGCTAACTAGCATTGTAACTTAGCCATTTGTTATTACCCACTTTTGATCTCATAAAAAAATCAAGAAAAGAAAAGGGGAAAACAGAAAAAATAATTCAAAATACAAGAGGATATCTACGAAGAAAGCCTATAAGATTGCCTAAGTTAGTGGTAAAGGACCAAAATGACAAGTGGAAAAGTTTAAGAACCAAAATGTATAAAATTAGCAAGATTGGCAATCAAATTCTGATTAAAGATTGCCCAAGTTGATGGCGAAGGTCCTATTAGTAAAAATATTTTTATTTGGGGTAAAAAAATATAAATTTGGATAGGTAAGGACTCAATGAGAATTTTTGAAGGTTTAATTAATCTTATTGAGGGCTTTATTGCAAGGAAAATCAGTTTTTAGAGTCAATTTAGGTGATAGTTGGAATAGAGTAAAGTCTAGGGACTTAATTGGTTTTTTGGGAGGTTTAATTAGACAAATCAGGGGCTTAATTGTAAGAATATTTGATGGCTAAATATGGAATTCATTGAAAAAATCCAAAACCATAGACCAAATTGTAAAAACATGTAATTGTAGGGGCTAGAAGTGACCAAATCAAGGGCCAAATTGAAGAAAATAAAAAGTTTGATGGTGAAATAAGGGTCCAAGTGCACAAATCAGAAACCATGAACCAAGATAAAAATGACACTAAACTTTGAGGTTGATGATTGAGTTTAGCAAAGGAGAAATTGCATGAAATTAAGAGCTTGAGGGGCAATTATGAGTGCAATTAAAAACAATTGGAAGAACAGGGAGTAAAGTGAAATTTGTCAATTCCAAATTAAAAATCTTAATTTTGAAGGTTCAACCTAGACAATGCGTCGTTCGGCCACTATTTAGCTTCTTCTTAGTAGTTTTGGCTAATCAAGTAGGCACCTTCAGGTGAATGTGGTGTCTTCAACTACCTCTAGGCTATAACCACCACCATTCAGCTACTCCCATCAAATATATACATACTATTTTTTATATGAACTCAACAACATCTTGTATTTGTTCAACCAACATTGTATTTTTAGATTATTAGCTAATCGAGTTAACACCTTAAAACGAATGAATGTGGAGCTACAAAACTCTACATTTAGCAATAATGGATCCAATCAAAAGGTTTGCTTCTCCTCTACCAAGTTTAGGTGGTCTCTGATGACGTTTACATCGAAGTTGCTCCATGAAAGCCTCGCAAATTCAATAAACCTTGACTGAGATACTTATTTGTGCAAAACTATTCAACTTTTTTATGTGTTCACACTTAACAATTCCTGGAGGATTATCAAGGGTCATAAATCTTTCATCCAAAATCAAAACATGAGGGATGCATGCATTTGTCTTCAAGCAAAAGAAAACCACTTGTACACTTTTTTTACCAAACCATCACCCCAAAACCATTTAAGGACAAAATTTTAGCTATTAATATTTGTCCAAAACTCTCTCATTTTGATCAAAAGGCTAAACTTTGATCAATCTATGTTTGAATCAATCAAGAACCCGGGCAAAATCTGAAAAATAACACCTGGAAAATGAAAAAAAAGGAGGAAAAAATAGAGAAATGTTGTGATGTCGCGATCGCACAAATTAATTACCTTAGCTCTAAACACAACACACAAGATAGTATAGAGCAAGCAAGGGGTCGATCCCACGGGGAAGATTCAAGTCAGATTTTTATGCTAGATGATATGCAATTTGGGGGGGTTTGGATGTTATCTAGGCTAAAGCAAAAGAAAATAGAAAACTATCAAACGAAATTTAATAAAATCAGAAAATTATCAAGAGAACAAACCTTGGTCACAAGCACACATCCACCTATAGAAATCAGAACTGATCATGGAAACAAAACATCAATTTATATTCTGAATATTTATCTCTTCTTAACATTGGTTAGTTAACGAATCCACCGTATAACTAACCTTAACCATCAAACAACCACAGTATCCGCACTAGTAATTTAATTTAATGGCAGCCTTAAGAACTAGATAAATTGATTAATCAAGAAAACATAACTGTCTACAGTCTATGTTTAATTTGATTGAATGTTCTTCCTAAGATTAATAATGTAGATCTGCCACAATTATTAAACTCAGTTGCTTCACAAGTTCATATACCACAACTCCGGTTTTGAAATCAAACTTAGCAATAGATTGTCTACAATAATAACTTAGAATCCGCTCTAGCAATTAAAATAAACAATCATAGGAAAAATAAGCATAGGAGAAGAAACATATTCATCATATAAACTAAAAAGAAAAGGTAAAATAAATATCACAGTTCTTGAAATCTGAAGGTTTCCGTGTCCTTGCAACCAAGAAAAAGTGTTTAGCCTTGCATGTTTGTTGAACAACTAATCAAAAAAAGGAAGAATGCATAATTTAGGGTTTCTTAGAGGACGGGAGAGTTTTTATCTTCTTGGTTGGCTGCCTCCTTCTCTTCTCTCATTCTTTTTATATCTTAGAAAACTCTAGGTCTCTATTTTACAAAATAGTCCTCTATTAAATAAATTGTTTACATTTAAGTACTTCAATAACTATTTTCCTGAAAAAGGAGAAATAGCCTTGCATGAAATCTTCAAGATTTGACTTAGAGGAGCTAAATTGCTGAAATAAAACTTGGATATCGGTTTAGATACTTCGAAACGTAATTTGAACTTGTTTCTTCATGAAACCTGTTTGCTGGCAGAATTCAGATGTCATCTTTAAAAAATCATATCTCCCTCATATGACATCGGTTTTGGCTAAAATATGGATATTTTATAGAAATTTGAGTCATGAATCCAAAAAAATTGAGTTTGCATCAATTGGACTTCTATAGCTCCAGATATTCAAGTTGGAATGGCCGAAGGTCAACACTGGCAGATTGTGAGATTTGACTTTGAAGGTTGTGATTTCCATGCTCTTCCTTATTTTATTTTCTTGCCTTAGATGCCTAGAAAGGTATGGATGTTAGCTTTTTAATGCCACTAGAATCACTTCATTTCAACCTCTAGAGATCACGCTCTGCACAAAACATCAACTGAAAGTCAAATCTGCCAATTATCTCTAATTTACTCTTTTTTGCATCTTTCATCCAAAAGTGCCTTCAAAACATAAAATAAAGAATATCAAGGCATTTTATATATAAAACATAGGCAAAACACTAGTTAAATATGGGTGAAACTATTGAATAATATGGTTGCATCAAATACCCCCACACTTAGCTCTTGCTCGTCCTTGAGAAATGATAGGTAAAATCAAATTAAAGTTAAATTAAATGAAATCACTATGACTAATCTTCTAATCTCCCATCAATATCCAAGAATATATGCATTATAAATAAGAACACAATTAAGAAGGATAAAGAGTATAAATTTTCATGAATTTATTTACATGCAAACTTCAAAATTCAATTAATCGTCGAGATTTAAATGAAATCTATGCCATGCCAAAGTGATAGGTCCTCTCATTGATATACACTCCAACACTCACGTGTTTAGGGCTTATGTGTTTAAATCTCTCAAATTCAATCAATGAATATGTTCTACCATAAGCTTGCTCTTCAATCTCATCTCCATTAATAACATATTACAAACAATGCATGAATCAAAAGGTCTTATTTTCTGGTTGTAATGGGGCTAAGGTAAAGGTGAGGTAAAAGAGAGTAAAAGAAAAGGTTCAAACCAAAGAAAGTAGAGCATTCTGAAAAATGATATTTCAAACAAGATATTCCATCAAAGCACATAAATTTTCCATCTTTAATCACCAATGCTTAACTTCTTTTGATTTCAAGCTTTTTCAACATAAAATCTTAAGAACATAAAGGAACACTTTTTTTTTCTTTTTCTTTTCTTTTCTTTTTCTTTTTGTTTTTTTTAACCTTTGGCAACTTTGCCCATCTTTTCATCAAGCATCACTTCTTCTTCTTTCTTGTCCCCAATGTTGAAATAAAAGCAAAGGAACATAAGAGAATGACAAAAAATAAATTAAAATGCGAAAAAATAAAAGATAAGGAAAAAGAAAGCAAATCTGATTTTTTTTTGTGCTGGGTTGCCTCCCAGTAAGCGCTTTTGTTTTATGTCATTGGCTTGACATGTGGCATGCTCATTCTTCATAGATTGGTTCAGCTAACTCTACAGAAGCGGTGAGTTCTGCCGTCCAACCTTCATAGAAAGGTTTTAAACGATGCCCATTGACCTTGAGTACTTTGTTGGTTTCTAAACTTGTAATTTCAACTGCACCATAAGGAAAAACATTAGAAACAACAAAGGGTCCAATCCAACGAGAGCGTAACTTTCCAGGAAAAAGTTTCAAACGCGAATGATAAATAAGGACTTTGTCTCCAACATTAAACTCTTTTCTTGTAATTATTCGATCATGGATACTCTTAGTCTTTTCTTTGTAAATCCTTGCATTCTCATAAGTATCATTTTTTATTTCTTCCAACGTAATTCCAATCTTTTTGGGCACCAAAAGGATAGGCGCCATCCATTCATTGTCCGTGATGGGGTGAATGACTCCTGTATTATAGGGAATAGTTTGCAAAGCTTGTAAAGCCAATGCCGATTCATGCACATTTTGGGGAACACATATATGCCTCTCCATCTCTTCTATCTTGGTAAAATCATAGTCATAGCTCAAAGCCACGCTTAATCCATCCTCATTATCAAAATCACAAACATGCTACACACACTTATCAACTTGGTCATAACATGTGATAGAATAAACATTGCTATAAGGATATGTCATTGCATCATGAAAATTAAATTCAATTTTTTCATCTCTTACCTCCATAGACAAAGTATCCTTACCACAATCAATTTTTGTATTAGCAGTTTTCAAGAATGGTCTCCCAAACAGTATAGGAGTGTTGTTTGATGAATCACAAGAATCATGTTCCATATCAAGAATATAAAAGTCGCATGGAATGACCAAACTACCAATCTTGACTAGGACATCTTCTATCACACCATGTGGGTAAACAAAACTACGATCCGCAAGTTGTATTACAATGTTAGTTTTATTCAAAGGCTCAAGACTAAGAGAATCATAAACATGTTTAGGCATAACACTAATGGATGCACCTAAATCGTACAAGGCCCTTTTAAAACTAGCATTGCCAATAACACATGGGATAGTAAACACACCTGGGTCTTTTTGCTTCAAAGGCATATTCTTTTGAACAATAACAGATACAACTTTACCCATACTTACCATTTCATGACCTTTTAGTTTGAAAGCTCTCTTGGTAGTACACAACTCTTTCAAGAATTTGGCATACTTGGGAATTTGCTTGATAACATCAAGCAAAGGAATGTTGAGTTCTACTTTCTTGAAAACCTTTAAAATCTCTTTTTCTTTGTCCTCTTTATTTGACCTAGAAGAACTCACAGGAAAGGGTGGAATTGTTTTAAAGTTGGAATTCATTGAGTGAGGAGTTACCTTTGGAGTGTTGGTCGATGTTTCAATTTGTAGAGGAGGAGGATGTTCCTTCTTTGTGCTCAATTCGGTTTCTATCTCTTCTTCTTCCTCCATCTCAATTTGGTTCAACTTTTTATCTTCAAGTTCTTTCCCACTTCGCAGCATGATCACACTAACATTCTCTATTGGATTCAATGCTTAGGAGGGCAATTTTCCATTCATTTATGCTTCCAATTTCCTTACACTTGAAGCTACTTGCCCCATTTGCTTCTCCAAGTTGTGAATACTTGACCTTGTTTCTTGATAATTTTGTTGGGGCTCAAATCCATGGGGATGGAATTGTCGGCCTTGATTGCCTTGTTGAGGTGGGTTCCCATAACATAAGTTTGGATGATCTCTCCATCCAGGATTGTACGTGTTGGAAAAGGGATCATATTTACGCTGGGACTATCCGTTGAATCCTCCATCAACTGCATGAACTTGTTCAATGTAATATTCTTGCATTGTTGGGCACATATCTGAGGTATGTCCTTGTAAGGAACATATGCTACACACTTTCACCTGCTGTACATTTCCACATGCCAAAAAACACACAAGAGAAGTAAGATCATTAACTTTATTTTCAAGGTTAGAAATACTTACCTCATTTACTCGTTTGTTTGTGAAGTCTCCAATATGCCAAATTGTTTCGAGTTGGCTGCCATGTTTAAGATCAATTGGCATGCAGCCTCGGGTGTCTTATCTACCAATGCCCCTCCACTTGCAGCATCAATGATACTACGGTCAGTAGGCATCAATCCTTCATAGAAATATTGAATGAGCAGTTGATCGGGTATTTGATGATGAAGGCATTGAATGCACAGTTGCTCAAATCTTTCCCAATACTCAGAAAGTGTCTCTCCATGAGATTGTCAAATCCCACATATTTCTTTCCTTATGTTGGCAACTCAAGATGCTGAGAAATACTTTTTAAGAAAAATCTTCTTCATGGCATTCCAAGTTCCAATGGAACCTGGGAGAATAGAGAAAAATCATGCCTTTGTTGCCCCTTTTAAAGAAAAAAGGAAATCTTTCAACTTAACATGTTCTTCGTCAACTCCATTCGATTTCAGACCAACGCAAACCATATGGAACTCCTTAAAATGAGTATAAGGATCTTCACCTGCAAGACCATTGAATGTTGGTAGCAAATGTATAAAACCAGATTTGAGCTTGAAGTTTACATTATTATCGATGTTGATGCACAATGGCTGAATTTCCATGTTAGGAGCAGCAAGCTCCTTGAGTGTTTGTTGTCGTGCAACAGCCATGGTGTTAAGGCGAGCTTCCTTTCATAACCTGCGTAAAGTTTTTTCTATTTTGAGATCCAACTACACTTGACTTTGATTAGTAGAATGGGTTACTGGCATAAATCATCAAGAAAACTCAAAAGAAACCAACAACACAAGAGATCGAAAACAATGCAAATTGTACGAAAATCCTACGGTAGAAAACAAAAACTGCCTAAAAACCCTGGAAAACAGTGGAATTTAGCCTCAATAGGGTGGGGATAATGGTTTACCATTTGTCCTATTTAGAACATCGTTTCCCTTTAGAAAATAAAAGGCCAATACCTAATTCCACCAAAAAAATCTGTTTCCAACAGTACCGCTGCCTTAATGAATAGTACCGCAGTAAGCAAAAATTCTTTTTTTTCAGAAAAAAAAAATAGCAATCACAACAAATAAAAATAATAGCATAATAATCAACTAAAATTATTTCCCCGGCAACGGCGCCAAAATTTGTTGCGATGTCGCAGTCGCACAAATTAATTACCCTAGCTTCAAACATAACACACAAGATAGTATAGAGCAAGCAAGGGTTTGATCCCATAGGAAAGATTCAAGTCAGATTTTTATGCTAGATGATATGCAATTTGGGGGGGGTTTGGATGTTATCTAGGCTAAAGCAAAAGAAAACAGAAAACTATCAAACGAAATTTAATAAAATCAGAAAATTATCAAGAGAACAAACCTTGGTCACAAGCACGCATCCACCTATAGAAATTAGAACTGATCATGGAAACAAAACATCAATTTATATTCTAAATATTTATTTCTTCTTAACATTGGTTAGTTAACGGATCTGCCGTATAACTAACCCTAACCATCAAACAACCACAGTGTCCGCACTAGTAATTTAATTTAATGGCAGCCTTAAGAACTAGATAAGTTGATTAATCAAGAAAACATACCTGTCCGCAGTCTATGTTTGATTTGATTGAATGTTCTCTCTAAGATTAATAACGTAGATCCGCCACAATTATTAAACTCAGTTGCTTCATAAGTTCATATACCACAACTCCGGTTTTGATATCAAACTTAGCAATAGATTGTCTACAATAATAACTTAGAGTCCGCTCTAGCAATTAAAATAAACAATCATAGAAAAAATAAGCATAGGAGAACAAACATATTCATCATATAAACTGAAAAGAAAAGGTAAAATAAATCTCACAGTTCTTGAAATCCGAAGGTTTCCGTGTCCTTGCAACCAAGAAAAAGTGTTTAGCCTTGCATGTTTGTTGAACAACTAATCAAAAAGAAGGAAGAATGCATAATTTAGGGTTTCTTAGAGGAAGGGGGCGTTTTTCTCTTCTTGGCTGGCTGCCCCCCTTCTCTTCTCTCATTCTTTTTATATCTTAGGAAACCCTAGGTCTCTATTTTACAAAATAGTCCTCCATTAAGTAGACTGTTTACATTTAAGTACTTCAATAACTATTTTCCTAAAAAAGGAGAAATAGCCTTGCATGAAATCTTCAAGCTTTGACTTAAAGGAGCTAAATTGCTGAAATAAAAACTTGGATATCGGTTTAGATGCTTCGGAACGGAATTTGGACTCATTTCTTCACGAAACCTGTTTGCTGGCAGAATTCAGATGTCATCTTTGAAAACTCATATCTCCCTCATATGACATCGGTTTTGGCTGAAATTTGGAGAGTTTATAGAAATTTGAGTCATGAATCCAAAAAATTGATTTTGCATCAATTGGACTTCTGTAGCTCCAGATATTCAAGTTGGAATGGCCGAAGGTCAACACTGGCAGATTACAAGATTTGACTTTGAAGGCTGTGATTTCCATGTTCTTCCTTATTTTATTTTCTTGCCTTAGATGTTCAGAAAGGTATGGATGTTAGCTTTTTAATGCCACTGGAATCACTTCATTTCAACCTCTAGAGCTCACGCTCTGCACAAAACATCGACTGAAGGTCAAATCTGCCAATTATCTCCAATTTACTCCTTTTTGCATCTTTCATCCAAAAGTGCCTTCAAAACATAAAACAAAGAATATCAAGGCATTTTATATATAAAACATAGGCAAAACACTAGTTAAATGTGGGTGAAACTATTGAATAATATGGTTGCATCAAGAAACACATTATGAAAAAATCCCGGTGTGAAGGTTCAAGAGCTTAACATAAAGGGTTTAACAAGCTTTGAAAGGAAAAGATAGTGAAAGAAAAAGAAGAAAAGAAAAAATAAGAGAAAGAAAATAATGGTCCATAGCCGGCAAGCTTTGAGAAGGTGTAACCATGTAAAAGTTCAATGGTGGAGTTTGTATGGCCTGTGTATTCATGTTTTCTTAATGTTTAAACCTCTTTTGATGTTGTTTAAGCTTATCTAGTATTTTTTTTTTTTATTTTGGTGCTGGAATAAACTGATTTTTTTGGTAGATTTTGTTTTGTTATTATTCTTGTTAAAAGCATGTTTTAGATTGCACATGCTTTTGTTATGATAGTTTATTTTAGTTTTGGTCAATAATGTGTTAAAGAGGCTTGCATTAAAGGCATGATTCTTGGTTTTGATTCTGTGTTTTTAGCCCAATAGCATGTTAATGATATATTTGAGATATTTTGATTAGTGTTTGAATATGTTTTGTAATAAAATAGTAAGTTGTTTTTGTTTGTAGGTTAAAGATTTTGGAAGCATATTGATCAATTTGATATATTTTAGTGCAAGTTCATGGTTCATACAAGTATGTTTTGGCATATAAATGTTAAAAATATCAAGTTTTGAATTCAAATAGTATGAATATGTATGCTATTTAGCGTTGGTAGTTTTGAACTTTGGAACTTCATATATGTTATTGATAATTTGATATTATTTGTTAGTTTTTTGGACTTAACTATGCTTAGTATTAGTAATGTGATTTGTGATGACCAAAAACAGCATGTTTTAGAAACCTAAGAGGCTAATTCTGGGTTTAACAGTAGACTGGGAATTTTTGGGTTTCTTGGTTCGGTTTCTTCATGTTTTTTGTAAGAACATTGCCTTAGCCCTATGATTTGAACCAGTTTTTGGTCCAATTCTTTGCACTAAACAATTCAGGCAACTTGACTAGTAGATAATCTAAGGTTTATTTGCACCAATAACAAGTTTCTAAGGGTTTTAATCCTAGGGTTTTCGTTTTGAACCAAAACCTATTTTGACAAAATCGTGTTGATTCTTTGATAATCGAAGTGAATGGATGCTAGATTATGGATTCTTGCATGATTTTTGTTTGTTGCACATAACCCAATCCTTACAAAAACTACATTTTATTTATAAAAATGAGAGGAAAATGTTTTTAGCATTGTTTTAGGAAATATTTGTGTTTTTTTTTTTTTTTGCATTTTTTTTTGGAATTTACAAGAAATTTGTAAAATTACTTAAGAATTTGGCAAATATTTCAATAACCCAAAAAAATTTAATTCCTGAAAATTAATGGTCAACATTCTGATATAAATGTTAGACGTACTAGTAAGCTGGTATTTAAATACGAGGAGTTAACTACAAAATTCTTTGAATTATTTTGGATATACACCAATTTTAATTAGGAGTATTTTTTTCAATCACAATACACGAGTTGTGGAAGATATTTTCACCTTTCAGGATAGGAGAACTCTGTCATGGCACCTACATGGATTCTTCCTATAAGAATTTACCCA
>Ga0325411_1002362_pt1 | contig 21336 bp, 18 predicted proteins | sample PopdelMetagenome_13_FD_206181 | JGI IMG/M metagenome (GOLD analysis project Ga0325411, IMG submission 206181) | Populus deltoides microbial communities from Bellville, Georgia, United States - Xylem-PdIQD-R4 | ecosystem: Host-associated > Plants > Phyllosphere > Stem > Wood/Secondary xylem...
ATTTTACTTCAAGATGGATGGTTAGCTCAGCAATCAGAAAATGTTTGAAAGACATCTCATTGATTCACACAAATAAATAAATTTGTGACCGCTTTCAGTTTCAAAATCGCAAGTTCAGCTTTATTTCCACCTCGTAACCTTTTTACTTTACCACAATGGTTCATGCACAAACCATCATTAACATTCTTTATGCCCCTTTTGACATCTTGCAGCTAACTACATGCTATTCCCTGCCTGGGGATCTCTCATCAAGGAGACAGTAGGGACTAACAGGATCCTATTCAAACCAAAAAAGTAGAAAATGAAATGTGATAAAGGGACGGCCAGAGAACAACACAGTCTAAATTTCTAGGGTAATCAACTTCCAGATTCTCCCCCATCCTTATCCAACCCTGCTGGGACTCCAGAGTCCAGAAGAAGCTGGAATAGTAGATGAATAAATTCAATGCTGTACTTGGTGAGGTTACGGCAATCAAAGGCAGATTCAATGTGAAAATGTTGTTATCACCAGACATCTCTTAGATACCGGCCTTCCATTTGGAGTTTCTTCACCATAGACTCGGTTTTCGATGAGTCCAAGCCTCCCTGAAACACAAAAGCACAAGGATTTCAGATGCTCGATGTTCCTCAGTATATACTATATAAAAAACATGTAACATTGGGGAAGAACACAGTAAATTCAAACAGAGTGACCAAGTTGAATCGAAAACAAAAGTTCTAGACATGAAACACTTGCATATTATGTGCTTTCCACTTAACAGAGAAAGGGTAAAACTGCATGCATGGGCACGAATTTCTTAGTGCTGTGCTTTGTAAGAGAAGTGGCATGAGAAAAAATAGTGCAACAAAGAGAACATTAGCACAAGCAAAAAGTACCTGCTCTTGTACAATAGTGTGCAAAGTCCGATGAACATCTCTAGCCATACCCTTGGCATCACCACACACATAAAGATAACCCCCTTGAGAAATTATACTCCATATCTCTGCTGCCTGCAAATGGTATTGAAATTAATCTAATATGTATAAAGCATTTAACTCGTCAACAACCACCTAATTTTGCAGTCTACAATTACTTACTTTATCTACCATCTTATGCTGAACATATTCCTTCTGTGGCCCCTCCCTTGAGAATGCAACTAATAACTCGGATATCACACCTTGCGCCACAAAATTATTGAGCTCATCCTCATATATGAAATCCTGCAAACAATAGAAATTGGAAATCATTGGGAACAGATTCATTGAGCATCAATCAATGTCAAATTAGGAAATTTGCATAGTCAAGGTCCAAACCATTTGGCGATTTCTGCATCCAAAGAAAAGCAGGGCTGGACCAAGCTGTGTACCATCCTCTTTCAGGGCCATTCTTTCCTGGAGGAATCAACTAATTAATTTTCTTCTGTTCACACCACAAAAGGAAAAAAAAAACACACATCAGAAAGCAAATCATCCACACCTGTAGAAATCCTCTGAAAGGTGCCAGTCCAGTACCAGGTCCCACCATAATAATTGGAGTTGAAGGATTGGCTGGTAACTTGAAATTTGATGTTCTGATGAAAATGGGAGCCCAACTACAGTCATGCCTTTTCTCTAGAGGAACTGCATTCTGTTTTATATATATATATATATATATATAGTTTTTGAGTGTGGGGAGGGGGGTCACAGCCAGATGTTAGATTCTCCAAGATGCCGAGCCGAGATGCACAATGCCGAGATGATCTCAAACATTAAGGGTGGTACAGAAAGCGAGAGAGTGTGGTTCTTTGAAATATATTGGAGGTTGTGTCAATACCTTCATCCAAGTTGAACACACCCCTTTGTGAATTCTACCAGTGGGACTTGGACCATATACTAAAGCACAGGTCACATGCACTCTATTGGGAGCATATCTGCAGAATACATATCAGGAAACTATGTTTTTATAATTCCATCAAGAAGATACAATCACATTTCAAAGAAATAGATCACCTAGGAGAGGATGAGATAGAATAGTAACGAGGCTGTAGGCGAGGAGCCACTGCAGCAAAAAAGATACCAAGGGGAGGTTTGGCGGATGGGAACTCAGCCATTACCTCAAGAAGACTTCTCTGACTAGCAATAACCCATTGAGAGTACTCATCCTGGATTTTTTTTTTTAAGAAAAAAAAAACATTTTAGACGAACAAGAATGTACAGATGACATGTATCAACAAAACAGAACAAACAAATATCAACAAAAAGTATGGATCACCTACTGACCTTTCCTTGCTGTGATGATAAAAACCTGAGTCTCTCTGCCTCACTAGGTTCCCTGGCATGAGCAGCCAAAGCAAGCAAAGCAGCCTGAAAGCATAATTTACAGCCAAGAATAAAGAAAATATATCATTACACAGAAGAACCAGAAAAGAAACCTGAACAAACAAACATGTGAAAATATCACCTTTTTAGGAGGGCTCAAGAGATCTGTATAGCATGCCAATGCAGTGTGAAGGGTGCATGGACCTAGGAAAGGAGGAGGCAATGAGCTTCCAATAGCTGTTCCATCCTCATTATCAGCATGAATAGAAAACAACAAATCTAAAGGTTGACCCAACAACTTCCCTGCTTCTTCAACAATTTCATTACTGTTCTCAGCATACACCCCCACATGGTCTCCAGTTTCATATCTGAGCAAAGAAATCAGAGATGAGACTGTTATTAGCACTAGTGTATTAGACCTAATGCAAATAAATAAAATGCTTTTTTAAAAGAAAAAAAAACAAAAAAAGAGGAAAAGAGGAACCAATATGGTAATAAATGAATATTACACACCAGAAAACTGCAGAAAAGAGCACTCTACAGAATTAAAAAGCACATTAAGAAACCAACACGAATACCCCACCCAAAATATAGTGAAAAGGTACGTAGAGAAGAAAAGAATGAATACTAGAGCTTTGTGACACCAAAGATCTCAAACCAAGAAGACAGCTCCTGAAGGATATCTGCTTCCTGGGAATACCAGCTTTACAATACAGAAACAGATAAATAAAGCAATGAGGGGCTAACACAAAGAAGTACAGAGTCATCCCAAACAAAGAAAAGATTTGAAACAGATATTATGGTTAATTTCCAAATGTCCCAAGCTTCAGGAAAAATTTTCAAACAAAAAAAATTCAGGATTTTTGTAGGTATACAGGAGAATAATAAGCCTCTGGGATTCGGCTTTAGTGTCAAAGGGTAGGGTGGGTCAAGTTGAAATAGGTCTGGAACCAAAGGTAAGTTAGAAAAGGAATATAAAGTATTAGATAAAACAAACATTAACGGTATGGTGATGAACTTACATAATGCCAGTCCCTGTTATGTCAAACTCCAGATGTATGCAAGACCGGTCAGACTCAGCTTTGTGAAGCTCTTTTTGGACAGCAACATCGACTCTTCAAGAAAGAGAAAAAACATCAATTTCAGCAGTAACAAATCAGTGATGACTAACACATGCACTATACCTAGTTGCTTACCTGCATGGATGGTGAACATCAAAAGAAACATTCCCATTTGCCAAGTTTGAGAATTTATCCTTGACAGATGCAATTGAAGGATCATGAATCACCGATCGATATTCAGGTATAGCAGCTGTGTAAGGAGTAGATGGAGAGTTCACATCATCTTCATCTCTGAGCAACTGGTCTAACTCAGGCCACAATAATTCTTTCCTAAAAAAGAAAACAAAAAAAGACCCCAATTGGGTAAATTCCACCCATGAAACTCCATCGATCCAAAGATGAAAAAAAAAGAAGGCCAGTCTCAGTTAAGACAACTGCTGCAAGACAGTCAATTCACTGAAATTCCGGATGAAATGTTCAAACATGACCATGTTGCATACCAAGCAGAAAAATCATCTTCTATGCATTGATCATCATCGCCAAGACCAACAGGAACAAGACGCTTTCCTCCTATATCAACCACAAGGGAAAATTCCACCATATTTGAAATATTACATAACGTAAAAAAATGGAAAAGAACAGAATGAAATCATACCAATCACCAACCATTGCAAGACACAAAGTTAGACATGTATGCCTATCTATGGGACATACAACTAAATCAATATCCAAAACCAGTGTGAGAACAGAATCTGAAAGCAATGTCATGTACAACTTGCAACCCTGGGTATCCTGAGTTGCAAACTGTGGAATTGGCACAACATTTAGTTATTTTTTTCCTTAACATATCCTCCAAAAAAATGTGAAAACTTGTTCTACTGCCACATCGCAATGAATAAGATTCAAAACAAATGCAGCACATACACTAGGGAGAACCATATGGACTCAATAACACTAAGTCAACAAATGGAAACATACCTTGTTCACAGAGCAGGTCGTCAAGCTCCTTTGCTATCTGTTTAGCAACAGCATGTTGTCAGATATTGCTTTTATAATATTAAGTTTCCAAAAGAAGCAGAGGGGGAGAGAGAGAACATGCCCTGCTGGTTTTACCTTATTAAAATGTTCATATTGACGGTTACCAAGGCCAAAAATGCCATAGGAAAGCTGTTGAAGCCAGATTCCCCTTTCATTTCCCTGAAATCAGAACACCATCATTGCAGGATATATATAGTTAGAAATTCTAGTAAAACAAAGCTGAAGACATTAAACTAGCGTTGGCATTGTAATAAAGTCACCAACCTCAGTAAACCACTTATAAAATCTAGCAGAATTATCAGTTGGCTCTCCATCTCCATAACTACAATGTCAGGCTCAAAAACATCCAATGCCAGAGTTTTCAAAAAATCCAAATACATGATCAACGTACAGAAATGCATGGTCAAGAATAAAATTTATCTTACGTGGCAACCATGAACAATGCCAAAGTCTCTTTCTTCAATTTTTCTTCATATTGATCATCCTCCACAGCATAATCATCCTAATTCAAACCACAAACAACATGAAGACATGCTATAAAATTCTTAAAAAGCCAATTCTCTCAAGCGATGCTGCAACCAATGTCATTTGCAAAAAAAGTCCATCCAACTTACCAGGTCAACAACTTTAACAGCTGCTTTCTCATATCTTGCTTTGACCTCTTCAGCTAAAGCCTATGACAATTAGCAGAAATGAGTAGAAAACTACAATAAATAAAAGTACAGCAATGCAAAGTAACATATTAAATAAACCAAATCAAAATAAAGATAGAATGCTAAAGCAGGAGGCTATACAAATGATCCTATAGTTTGAGAGTTGTATATTTCGGATGAAATAATAGATACGTACAAAGACAGAGAAGTATGTCTATCTCTGCGTGAAATCATATAGTACAGTAACTTAGCAAGAGCCGCATGACAGGACTCCCCTATGACAAAACATGAACAATAGGAGTAGCAATGTAGCATTCTATTTGGACACTCTCTTGCAACCACCACTGTAGATGAGATGTGAGGCTCCAGCATCTCATGGAGCTAAGCTCTGAAGTTTCTTATGGGGTCATTATCAGCTAAGAACCTAGCACATGATCTGCCATGCACAAGCACCAGCTGTTCCACCATTGTCCCGATTGAAATGTCAAACATCAGCCAATAACTTAACAGTCCATCTACCATTATTGCATACAGTAAACAGTGAAGCTTTGCTAAAACTATGAAAATGCCACAGTTGGCACCACAAGACAGCCAGGATGTAAGAAACTTGTAAGCACAAATGTGAACGTATCACCAAAATCAATCAATCAAAAACTACAAATAATTCCAATAGATCAAGCTCAGTACCAAATATAAGCTCAAAAATAGTATAGCTACTCTCTAATCCACATCTAAATTAACTTACTGCTGTTTAAAGCAAATATCAGGACAACATTTCAGCAGGGAGAATAGTAAAATAAAAATCGACTTTAACACAGCAAGTCAAACAAAATGCATAAAAGTGAGACCAGCGAGTAGGATTGCAGAAAAAACAACGAGATTGATTATCAACATATTTTTTGGTTGTTTTTTAAGAGTAAACGCGATTATTATAGTTTCAAATACTTTCAATTATGATTATGCTGTAGGCCCATTTATTTACCTTAGCAAAACCCTCTGCTGTCCCGGTCTGAGTCCCGTAAAAAATAGTAACCTTAGTTTTCCCAGCCAGAGCCTCGGACTCGTCTTCTTCATCCTTAACTGACAGTGACCTAGGAACCACCAACGGCTTCACGACTTTGCTCCGATCTGATGATCTCTTCGATATAAACAACACCAATCCAAATACAACCGCAAAAGACGTTGTAATTATCACAACCACAGAGTCAGACACTGAGTCACCAAAAGACACCCCCAGCACTGATTCAACGAACCTAACCAAATCAGAACCACCAGAACTCATCCTTGATTAAGATATGTATAATCGCATTTTCTGTTCTGATTTTATTAAGTTTGATTTGATTTGGTTTGGTTGTCTTAAAATGCTGCCAATACTTGGGGGGTGGGGGGGTCACAGAGAAACAGATACACTGTATTTTATGTGAGACCACCTCTGGGCTTGCAAGTGATTTAAGGAATTACAGAATTAAGAACATAGAAAAAGAAAGAGTGTTTGTCGTGTCCCAACAGAAATGGCTGGAAAGTAAAGGCGTTTGACTACAAGTGCATGCCCTTCTTTTCCTTTTCTTACGTTACATTTTGGGGTTTTGCCTTTTGGTTCGCTCTGCTCGTAGAGCGGGATACCGGAAAAAGAAAAATCATGAAATAGGAATTGCCTACCCGATTTCCTTTCGGTCAGCTGCCCCGTGACCAGCCTCACAGGTCCCACTCAATCTTTTACACCGATGTATCGTACTCCCTCGACCAGGTCATTATAAGAACGCAAAGACTTCTCCATCAAAGTGGCTCTTCATTCCTTACCAAGCCCCTGACTACGACTATCCCACCATGATCTACTAAGGTAAGGGTCTATAGGTATATCCCAGCTCCTCTTGTTTGTTGTGTTCAAACTTCCGGGAGGCCAGGTTTGACTCGAGTGAAGTTGGCCCAGTGTAAGTGGCGGTGAAGCCATATGAAGAGAAGACTGAGGGAAGTTCTGATTCAAAAGGGAAAATCGAAGTAAAATTACATGAATTGAAATCCAACCCTGGAAAGCTTTTGCAGCTCCTTGAAAAGTTGCCAACTGGTGCTGGCTTTTGGTTTTCGGAGCTGGCTGCGAAGCCCTTACAAGGATAGCGGCAGATTCTTTAGCACTCGTACCTTCATTATGGTAGCACGCGTAGCGGCTTCAGTAGCTTATCCTGGATACCTCCAGTGGTGGAGGCGGCAAAGCACCAGTGGTAGCATCAGTACCGGCATAGCCTCTCTTCTTTTTACAATAAAGAAAGGACTCGACTGGTACTGAACTTGTAGATACGGACCATTCGGTTGAGTCAATTGTTGATCCAGAAGCGTTAGACGTGGTAGTTGCCCTTGAAAGGCTTCATGCGACTATTGACGCCATTCGTCGCTGGCGTCAGGCCAAGAGTGAAGTGCGTTGAACCCTTCTTTTGCTAGATTTACGAGTTTCTTTCATATAACCGTCTGCCTTGAAGCCACGGTCCAGTAGCCTCTGTCAATATTTTAGTCAGAAGAATCCCCATACCAGATCCTGACATCTGGTCTTATCGAACCATACTGATAGATAAAGGGCGGCAGTTGTTCGTAAAACCAAAAATGCGGTAATCCCCTGGCCACTCTTCTGGGATAAGTTCAGCGAACTGTTTGATTCATGATTTTTGTTTCATCTTTCGTTTGTTTATTTCAAGATATAGCGATCAATTCTAATTTTTTTCTTTTTCCATTGATTCTTTTCCGATTAAGATTAATGGCTCCATCAGTCGACTAGGTGTTTATATAAATATAAATCATGATCATGGATTAACGAAATGTGCAAAAACTTTATTTGCTTCTGCCATTTTCTGAGTCTTTTTTCTTTTTGCTTATGGCATCGCCACTTCCAAACTCATTAATTAGTTTACCTCCATTTATAGGAATATATGATGGGTCTCAATTCGGGAGGAAGAACTAGTAATAGACATAAAACCATCCATTCTAACTCTTTATATATTTGCTCGAATAAAATACTTAGCTAATTCCACTTGTCTAACTAAAAAGTCCTTTCTTCTTTCAACTTTTCTATGATCTTCCCGTTCATTCCCTCAGGCCATGGCAGTAAAGTATGCATCCAGCATTATATTGCATTACGTCTCTATGAATTATTCTCTCGCACTCTTCATGCAGATAAATGAGACCAAAACTCCAAGAACTATGCTCCTACTTACCTTGCTTCCACGTGAGGCAACTTGGAGAACATCTACTATTATTAAATAGGTTTTTTTAATTAACATATTTAATTAAAAATATTAGTGAAATAGTATAATTATAAAAAAACTGATGAACAAGTAGTGATTATAAAACATAACTTTTTAGCTTTTTAATATTTAAAATAGCGACATCTAATTAAAAATATTAAATAGATAGGAGAAAGGAGAGAGAAGAAAATAAATAAATAAATAAAACTTTAGGGATATACCAAATTTTTTATTATAATACAACTCATATCATTAGAAAAATCTCGATGCGATAAACCTAACAACATAAAAAAAATCATCAACAATAAATATTTATTATCCAAAATGAAAAGATTAGAAAATAAAATAAAAATAGAAAAGGCTATTATCATGCTAAGTAAAGCTCTAGAAGAAAATGATATTTTATAATCACTGAAGAGAGAGAGAGAAAAAAAAAGGCTTAACTAAGTAGAGTTTCTAAGGAAGCTGGTAAAAAAAATTAATTATCTGTTTAAAAGTGCGGGTGTGATTGTTTTTTAAAGTGTTTTTCATGCTGAAATGCATCAAAATAATATTTTTTTATTTTTAAAAAATTATTTTTGAGATCAGCGCATTAAAATGATCCAAAACATAAAAAAAAATAAATTTTTTAAAAACACAAATCGGTAATATAGCAATTGTCATGTGAAATATAAAATCAAGGTAATTAATTACTATTCTTGAAGGATGTTATATAAAAGAATATACTTTAATTTAGAGAAAAAAAGTTAGTACCAATTAAGATTTATCGATCCCTTTGAAGTTTGAAGTTAAAAAAAAAATCAAACCAGTGGCCTTGCATTAGCATTTTCATCCCATCCATCAAATATACATAATATGTATCTTATATTTCTATTTTGAAAAGATGAATAGAAATATAACTAATGGTTAGGGTGAAATAACTTGTGGGGTATTTAAGCTAGTGGTATTATTGTAAATAGATGAAAATTAATTAGCCTTCTCTTCTCTTTATTAAGCCGACGAATTTCCAGTTAAGTAATGTAAAAATCATAGTTTTTAAACCCAATCCGGTGGTCGACCCGGTATAATGATCGGGTCACGGGTCAGTTGGGTTGACCCGCTTCAACCCGGGTCAACCCAAAAAAAATATATCTAAGCATACATTGCTGAGGCGTGAATCAAATTGACTTTTTAACTCTTTCACACAAAAACCCAACCAATCAAAAAAAAAATCTTCTTGACCTGTTGGCACCATTTAGCAAGGACATTGAGTGTTGAGTGTGAACCAATTACTTCAAAAGACTAGTCTTCTTGTCTTCTTGTCAGAATAAGATTGTTGGGTGGATTTGGATTTGTCCACCAATTCTTTCAAAGAAAGAAATGAATCCTCCGCAGCTCGACTCACGAGAATTGAGAATTCCACATTTTGTTGCCCAAACTTAGCCATTCCAGGTCTTCAAGAGTTCGGGCTTTATTTCTTCTTCTGGTTTGTTACTGGATCTGCATATTACAATTACTGTTATAAAGGCATAATAGAAGAAGCAAGGGTTTTTGGAGATAGAAACAGAAGAATAGGTTTCGTTTTCTTTTACTTTAGTGTTTTGTGTTATTTTTTAGGTTTTGGAAGGAGAGAGAGATGGGGACTTACGGCTTGCGTGTGGCTTAAACTGATCTGCAACTAATCTGCAACTGATATGGCTGCTGTGAACTTTGAAGAGAGACAGGGATTAGGTTTTCTGCTAAAGCCAAAAACGACGTTGTTTAGCTTATATATGTATATAAAATAGACAGCCGAGTCTCACCCGGGTTTGACAGGGTGGACCGGGTCCCGGGTCGACCCGCCGGGTTGACCGGGTTTCGCCGGGCCAATTTCCGAGCGGGTTTTTGCCTCCACCCGGACCGGTCCCAGGCCCGGGTCGGCCGGGTCCCGGGTCAACCCTCCAGGCCGGTCCGGGTTTTAAAACATTGGTAAAAACTTGGATGAAATAATAAAAAAATTGGTATACCAAAAAAAGCCGACATTTAGAGATTTTACAGAAATAACAATTGAGACATTAAATTATTGGAATTTGGGTAAATTGAAGGAAAAGTACTGGTGAGGTATTCTTTTGTAATTAAATCCATATTTCTTATTGTTTTTATTAGGGGGATTTAAAATCCCTAAAAATAGATTTTTAGGGTTTATGTGAATTATTTAGAGAAATTTTGCTAGTTATATTTCAAATGGCATATTATAATTAAATACAACTCAAACATATATCAAATTGTGCCAGTTAAAACTTAATATGAATAGTGAACTAAGTTGATATATTTATCTTTTATTTTTATTTTTTTAATTACATCCTTTAATATCGAGTTTTTTTTAGTTTTATCATTAATCGGTTTTTATATTTTTTATCTTAGGTATTTTTATTATATAGTAAAATAAAATAAATTTAATTCAACTAAACAGAGTCCAAAACTTGGGTTATAAGTTTGATGGGTTGATTAAAATGAACCATGCCTTTTTTTCCCCTTTAATTTATATAGTCGATAAAGTCATATCGAGATAATTTTCACACAATTTAATTTAAATTATAGGCTAATCAACTAGCCATGTCAGGATTTTTCAAGTTTAAACTTGTGTACCAAGTTTAATAATAATACTAAAAAAATCATAACAATCTAGGTATTACTTTTTTTATTCCAAAAAGTTTGGGTATAACTCACAACCAAATAGCTGGCGATAAACAAATTTTCTTCTAAATTATATTGAAAAAGTTGCGGTTTAAAATATAAACTAAAATTTAGTTTAAAATCTTACAAAAATATGATTTTTTTTATTGAATTTAAAAGATTTTTTAGATTATGTTCAGTAGAAATAGAAGGAGAAGGATAACAAGATTTAAAATCACCACTGTACCATTTATAAAGTGCTCAATATTTTATAAATTGAGTGTTTTGAATGGTAAATAAATTTTATCCTTCATATACTTCAAATAAAATATCTCTCTTCTATAACAAACACCACCTAATAGTCGAGAGAGACGTAGATACCTAGATATAAGAAATTGACATTTCCATTGATTCATGCATGGTGAAAACCCAATATAAATATTAACTGTGAAGGACTGGAAAGTTGTCAATTGCAGACGACGAAATCTTTAATTAAGAAGGATTAGGTTGCGAGGCTGGACAAATTTTAAATTATTTTATTATATTTTCGTATTGTTTTTTATATATTAATATTAAAAATAATTTTTTATAAATAAGAAAATATTATTTTAATATATTTTTAAATAAAAATTACATTACAAAATAAAAATTATCAAATTCTCAAACATTCTGTGAAATGTTTGTCAAAAGTTCTTGGAAGGTCAACTTAACCAAAGAGATAAAACGAAACCGTCTTGAACCACCGAGATGGACCACTTTCTAGACGGTCGCAACGAGCTTTCAGACGAGAGAGCGATCAGGTACCAGGAACAAGGTTACGGGCTACGGCATCGCCAATGCCATTTTGGGGCTAGGTGCATGCCCACCTTTTTGGTGCCCATATTTGAGTGTTTATGGCTTCTTTGCCTTCTATTTCCATGAGCCCAACTTCTACAGCGATGACGAGTCTTTTTCGTCACAAGAGAGGTCCGGAGCCCAGATTTTTTGAAAGGAAAGAGCCTGCCAAGTGTAAACACTATTTGAGCTATATACTCGTGGCCACGAAAATGATAGTAATTTTTTAAAAATAATTATTTAAAAATATATTAAAATAATATATTTTTTATATTTAATATTAGTATATAAAAATAATTTTAAAATAATAAAAAATTACTTTGAAGAAAAAAATAAATAAAAAATAATTTTTTTCAATAACACTATTAAAATGCAAAAACAAAAAATCTAGAACTGTTTATTTTTTATTTTAAAAGAGCATTTTAAAACTTTTATTTTAAAATTTTTTTCCTTCAAATTAATATTTTTTTGATAATTTTATATTTTTTTGAGGTGCATGTTAAAAATATTTTTTTAAAAAATAAAAAATACATTCTTTTAATGTATTTTCAAATAAAAAAATACTTTAAAAAATAATTATTACCACATTAAAAAACACCCAAAACTATTAATAAAAACAACTGTTTTTTTTTTCTTTGTTGTTAATATTTCCTTCTTTTATTTTTAACAACAGGGGGTTCATGTGTGCACAATGTATATGGACACAGAAGGAACTAGAGTCAAAGCTAGAAGCCAGGACCATCATCACCCAACTCATTTATTTCATGCCTCATACCAAGAACACCTTTAAAAATAGTAGTGTTATGGAAATATTTTGGTTGGTGGAGAGTTGATAATTTTTTAAAGTATTTTTTATTTAAAAATATATAAATATATATTTTTTATTTTTTTTATTTTTTTTATCAAAATTATCTGAAAATATAAAAAAATAATTTAAAATAAAAAAATTAAATTTTTGCAAAAAACTTTTCAAATACAAAACCAAATATATCGTATTCAATGGATGGGGCTCGGTTTGTGTGTGTGGGGGACCTCTAGACTGTAGCGTATATGGACTTTCTGCAGAACTAGTTCTGATTTAATAAAATATTAAATGAAGAGATAACATCAAATTATTTGTGATTCGGTTCGATTCTTGCTTGATTGATAAGGTACGATAGCAGCTTCGTGCACAGTACCCCTTTGGATAGCCGTTGACCCAACAATTGGTTCCAGGTTTCCAAGTATACGCGACCATGGCTGTCTCTTTATTTTATTTTCCCCTGAAGATTCAAATCCTTGTCCTACCTTTTTCTTTCATTGTTTTTTTCCTTCTTGGCATGGAAGTTTTTGGGTGATGAACTAAAGGATCTGATCCACGCTGCTTTTGGCAACCAAAAAGAAAGAAAATAAAAAAGGCCATGGTTTAGTCGACCAAGCTGGCATTTGACAACAAAATGGTCCATCTGTTTATTGATTTTAGCATCTTCGTCACCCATACGAGTACCAAAAAGAGTAGAGAAAAAGGAGCCTCGGGTCTAGGCTAATTTTGCAGATTACACACACAAGAACTACAGACTGTAGCTAATATTATACAAGCAATTATATGATACATGTTATAGACCAGCATACGGAAATTCTTTCGAAGATCTTCGAACTAGACTGACGCAATCGGGAAGAGAAGTTAATTACTGATCTGGGTTGTACTTCTCCGTATCTCTCACTTCCTTTCTCATGTTAAGAGCACCATCTTTACTGATCGCAATGCTCACCAGCTTGCACGGCTCAGCTGCTTCCAACATTTGGACTACACTTCTCATGGCTGGTCTCATTGCTGGAAGACTTGCAGTGCAGAGAATTGCAATTCTCAACACCTTGACAGCGTCTTCCTTGAAAGCTTCTGGAATTCTTGAGTCCACTATACTCAACACACTCTGTTTAGTCTTCAATTTGCTGCTGATCCAATCTACTATGTCGTTGTTATCTCCATATTCTGGCTCTATTGCCCTTTTTCCACTCACCAGCTCCATTAACACCACGCCAAAGCTATACACATCACTCTTCTCGTTCACTTTGTATGTATACGCATATTCTGGAAAATCAAAACGTATATATGTTAAATTAACTGGACTTGAAGCTAAAATGAAATGCCAAACAAGCCACAATTGCATGATCCTTCAATTAGCCACTTGACACGGGGAGTATAAAGAGATAATACCTACATATCTTCCCATGAACAAAACTACGAAAAAAATCGAAGTAAAGAGCATAATTTACTTACCAGGAGCTATATAACCATGGGTTCCTGCAATGACTTGGGTGGAGTCCTTGCCACCATTGGCTTGAATCATCTTAGCAAGTCCAAAATCAGCAATTCTGGGCTTGAATAACTCATCCAATAATATGTTGCTAGACTTCACATCGCGGTGAATTATGGGTCTATCACACCCATGATGTAGATACTCCAAACCCTTAGCTGCCCCCACAGCAATCTCGTACCTCGTCTGCCAATCAAGCTCCATCTTCCTTGATGCATGCAATCGGTCCCATAAGCTCCCATTTGGCATATACTCATAGACCAAAAGGCTTGAATCCTCACTGGTAATGCTGCAATACAACTTCACCACGTTGACATGCCTAATTGAGCTCAAGGTCTCCACCTCCGCATCAAATTCCTTGGATTTTCTTGCCTCTTTTCCCAAAATTGGTGTAGTGCTCCTGCTCTTCTTAGTGCTAGTAGAATTTGCAGTCCAAATATGCTTCACTGCTAGTTCTTTGCCATTGGCGAGGGCCACTCTGTACACGTTGCCGGACCCTCCTTTTCCTATCAGATTCTCTTGTTTAATTGAATCAAGAATCTCATCCTCGGTGAAGGTTAACACATGGAAAGATTTCAAGTCCCAAGATTCTTCCTTCAACGAGCGGTCATGATACTTTTCTCTCTTCTTCAAGTGGAAGAAGCATGCGAGTGAAGCAAGCAAAATCATTGAACCCACAGAAAAGCAAAGGATGAGCGTACGGACCTCCTTGGAGATACTGGATTTAGGGTAGCATCGCTGAAAAGAGCTAATTGTCCGGCTACAGAGACCAGGATTTCCAGTGAAGCTACCATTGTAAGCTTCAATTGATAAAGATTGAGGTATTGGACCAGATAATCTATTGTGGGATAGATCAAGAAGACTTAGTCTTAAAGATGACAAACTTCCTGGAATATGACCTGAAATCTCATTCTCCGACAAATTTAGAGAATTCAAAGTTGGTAGATGCCCCAAAGTGGATGGGATTTCACCAGAAAGCGAATTATGAGCCATGCTCACGTCAGTCAGAGAATAACATGAGCCTAATGAATCCGGTATTGAACCAGAGAACATATTGTTTTCCAAATGAAGACTGCTCAGCTGCTTGAGTTCACCAATTTTATTTGGAATTTTTCCCGAAAACAGATTGTCATTTAACTGGACTGTAACCAATGACGTAGCTTTCGAAATCTCTTCTGGTAATTCACCAGATAAGCGATTGTTTCCGAGCAACAATTGACCGAGAGCTTTAGCGTTTCCAATATCAGAGGTCACTGGACCTTCGAATTGATTCTTCTCGATGTCAATTATATTCGCCTCGGGCAATCCCCAAATTCCAGCAGGAACCTTGCCAGAAAGCCGGTTGTTGCTGACTCTGAACCTCAATAACGTATTACAGTTTGCATAGCCAGCCGGAATTTCGCCAGTCAAGTTGTTTTGAAGCACGAGAAGCCGAGTCATAGTCCCCTTCTTGCACATATCTGGCGGAATTGAGCCGGTCAACTGATTCTCGGACACATCAATAAAATCAAAATCAGTCCAAGAACCAAGCTTTGGAGGAAGAGGACCTGTTAACTGGTTCTGGTACAACGAAACATTCACAAGTTTCTTGAATTCACCGAACTCTGCTGGAATTTCACCAGAAAGCTCGTTCATATATAGCTGCAGAGAGACCAAATTGGTCAAAAATCTCAATTCAGACAAATCACCTTCTAAATTGTTCGTCGACGCATCAAATTTTTCCAGCTTTGTCAAGTTTCCAAACCCGGCCGGCAACTTTCCCGTCAAGCTGTTGTTGAAGAGCTCGAGCTGCCAGAGATTTCGTAGCTTTACTATCTGAGAAGGAATCTCTCCGGATAGATAATTGTTACTAAGCTCCAAGTTTGTGAGCTCGATAAGATTTCCAATTTCTTCAGGAATTGTGCCTTCGATGCTGCAATTCGTCATGTAAAGCCAATTCAGTTTTGTTAGCTTGACAACTTCATTTGGAAACGGAGCTCGGTTAAATGTATTGTCCCCGATACTTAGAGTAACGAGACCTGTCATGTTTTGCAGCGACTTCCATGGAAAACCGCCATTGAACCCACTCTGGTTCAAATACAGGTGCTGTAATTGACTGAGAGATGATATGTCAGGGAATGGCCCAGTGAACAAATTGTTGCCAAGATCGAGATATTGCAACTTTGTGCAGTTGTTCAAGTAATTCGTGATGGTACCGTGCAAGAAGTTGTAACCAAAAGAAAGCTTATCCAAAGATTGGAGCTGGCATATTGAATCAAGAGGAAGGACACCCTCTAAGTTCTGTCCCGAAAGCTCGATTTCTTTGACTGACTTATCTGAATTACAGGTAATTCCTGTGAATTCACATATGGGTTTATTTGAATCCCAAGAATCAAATACATGAGTATTTGATTTCTTAAGTGAAGTTTTAAGGTTTAGTAGTATTTGAAGTTCATCGGATTTGATCTTGGAGAAGAGAAGGAGAAAACAGATAAGAAGCAGAGAAGGGAAGTGTTGCATGGAAGAATAGGCCGTTGACATTTCGGCCGGTGAAACGGATACGATGGTCTGTTTTTGGGGGGATGGGAGAATTTTGGAATCAGAGAAGAAGGATGGAATATGCAGAAGAGGGTGAGGGTGCCATTTTAACTTTGATGGCGGGCGTTCACGTATTGATAGATTTACTGTGTTGTGGTTACAGGGATATTAAAAAAAAAAAAAAACTGAAAGAGGTAGCGGATTTACTGTAAATTCACATCTTCTTTCCATTTAAAAAAGAAGAACTTTAGGCTAAAGGTTGATGGTAAGTTTTCTTTGCAAAAAGGGTATTTTAATATTTTTAAATTCATTGAGATGGATATTTTTTTAAAAAAATTGCATAATAAATTATCATAAATATATTTAAAATTAATATATTGTCGGGTGTCATGGAAGGATAGATTGTATTTTTACTTATAAAGTGTACAATAAAATAATTAATTTAATTTTATATAAAAAATATTTTAACTGGTTAAGAGAGGTGTTTCGGTCTTATCTTTTTTATTTACATAGTTAAAATATCTCTTTGTCTTTAGAATTTAATTTTTTATACTTTAAATTTAAGGGTATTTTTGTTATTATACACTTGATTTTTTTATTGGATAGAATGATGGTTAATTTTGTCTTTTAATAAATTAAAAGGATTTAAAAAAATCAAAAGGCATGCATGGGTCGCTATGTCATTTTTAGACGGCACGTGCAGCTGGTTCCAGCAACTAAAAATTTTTCAAGGTGTCTTTAAATTCGTCTCGATGTCTCCTCCATATAACAATAGTTCATGTAAAAAACAGAGCTCCAGTTTAGTTCTGACAACTATTTTTTTTTCTCTTTCTTCCTCGATTCTTGTGTCCTGCCCTGTAATATTTCAAATCACCCTTTTAGCTTCTCTTTGTTTTTGATATTTTGGTTAATATTTGTTTTATTTCAAATAACTTAAAAAAAACAAAATTTGTTTCAATTTCATTATTGTTTGATTTTTTCACTTTTTTTTATTTTCGATTTAATCCTTAGTCTTTTGATTGATATTTGTTTTATTTGAAATCACTTATGAAAATTAAAATTTGTTTTGATTTCATCCTCGTTTGATTTTTAAAATTTTTCTTATTTTATCCTCATTCTTTTGATTTTTTTTGCTTTGTTATATTTATTTGTTTGGTATTTTTTTACACTCAATTTTATCATTCAACAATGAGTTGATTTAGATTTAAGCTTCTAGGTTGAGCCCATTGTGGAATTTCATGGATTGTTATTTGAAAAATTAGCCCAGCTTAAGAACATTCGCTAAGGGTTGCTCTAGTTTTTTATCATTATTTTAAGCTAATGTTTCTCCAATTTTATCCTTCAATATTTATTTTATTTAAGATTGGGCTTTGTGTTTTTTTATGTGCTTTCTACATCTTTTTTTTTTATTTGGTTGAGTTATCCAAAGTCTTCTTATTTTTTTTCTTTGTTAAATATATTTTTTCAAGATTAATTTTTTTAATTAAATAGAATTAAATTATTGAATATACGGATACTCACTTCATTGTGTTTTGTTCAATTTGTTTTTCCAAGGCATTACTCTAGCGAACCATATAGTTTCTTTCAATGTTGTCTTACTTTATTTTACGGTGAAATTTAAACCATCCAACCAAAATCTTTTGGTTTTGAGCGATATCCACGGTGGAGTGGAGGTAGATCTCCAGCGATCTTTTCTTTCCTTTTGTTACAGGTATGATATTGATGACTCATTTTTTCAGTTTTATGATTTGTTTTCTATTATTGCCTTTGATTTAAATTAAATTATTAAATTAACTAATTGTATTGGATGTAGTTTAGTTAATGACCCAAGTGTTGTGTTCTTATTATTTTTTTAAAAACACTATGGTAGCTTAACCATTCCTTTTTTACATAAAATTTTTTTTAAATCAACTCGGCAAGTTGCTAGTCTAGTGGTCACTATTCTTGCTTGGTTATAGTATTTGAAGGGGGCTTTTGTTCTTATGTTGTGAGGAACATTACTTTATGGTTTGTTTTAAGATAATTTTTTATTTGTTCCACAGAAAAAATGTTTTTACAGTGATCCATAGCTATGTAGGTAAATGTTTTTTTTTTAAATAATACTAAAGTATTAGTAATAACCTAGAATTATTATTCATTACGTAACTTATTCATAACATTTGCAATATCTACCACCTCAGCAATCAACATTAAGTGTGCGAGAAAAAACCTATGTGGTTGTATTTTTGAAAAATAAAGATATATCTACTTATTTTTCTAAACATTATATTTTCAATAATACAAACAAAGTTCATTTTAAATTAATTACTTTTAAAATTTCAATAAAATATATAAAAAATATTAAATAAAACTATCTTAGTTCCTATTTTAAAACTATTTTTTAAATTACATTTTTATTAGATCGCTTCATCCTATACATCCTACTCACTTGCCACACTTGATTATTTCACCAATTTTCTCCCCTACTGTACTGCTAATCTACCACACTAGCAAACCACCCAGCCTAACAACCCATTGCCTAACCGTGTCTGCCATCATTTAACAGCTCCCAGCCTTGTCCTATGTCATCATTTACTTGTTTCTCTAATGATCATTCTCTAGGTACACGTTCTTTTTCTTCAGGGTTGCATTTTTCCAGGTCTGCAACTGCAGAGACTCTTGGTTCTACTACAGTCTCACCAGGTTCTGCTGCCACAAGCTCCATGTCTCGGTTTAGTTATCTAGTCATCCTGAATTTAATTGTTGATCTCTCATCTTATCCTCTCCAGTAGCTTACAGATTTAGGTTCTCCTTTATCTCATCTTGCAACTCGTTAGCATCCCATGGTCCTTCGCCCAAGGCAACCCAAGACAACACATTTGACGACGTCTTTGGCCGTGGTTACTGGACCTCTTTGTCAGGTACTCTCTCATCCCACTTATGAACCTATTGCATGCAATGATGCTGACAGGTATGGGGCTTGGTATGATGCTATGCAAGATGAAATTCAAGCATTGTACTCTAAGGACATTTGATCATTGGTTCATTTTCATCATTCAATGAATATTGTTGGTAGTCCTTAGATGTACAAGATAAAGCGTCTTGTGGATGACAACATTGAGCGATATAGAGCGCAATTAATTGCTAGAGATTTTACCCAGCAAGAAGGCATTGATTATTCTGAGACCTTTAGTCCTGTCATTAAGCAGACGACTGTCATGTTGCTCTTCTCCATTGCAGTTTCGCGTGGTTGAAAGATTCATCAACTCAATATACATAACGTCTTCCTCAATGGAGTCATTGTCGAAGACGTCTACATGAAACAACTTCCAAGTTTTGTTGACTTATCTCTTTCTTCTCATGTGTGCCAGTTGTATAAGTCTTTATATGATTTGAAGTAGGCTCCGCAGACATGGTACACTTATCTAAGTGATTTTCTGCTTTCTCTTGGCTTTTACGCTTTCAAGGTTGACACCTCCTTATTTATCATGTCTGTGAGTGCTGATATCTTTTATCTTTTAGTTTATATTGATGATATCATACTTATAAGTAGTGACTCTACCATACTTCAATGCCTAATACAATTGCTGAGTTCAGAGTTTAAGCTTCGAGACTTAGGAGATGTTCATTATTTTTTGGGCATTGAGGTTCAATCCACCAGTATGGGTCGATGTTATGACAATATAAGTATACTCTCAGCATCTTTACTTGGGCTGATATGATCTCTTGCAAATCTGTTGATACTCCTATTTTTACCTCCAAAGTTACAGTGTTGCCTGATTCCTTATTTTCTGATCCTACAAGTTTTCATCAAATCATTGGTGCTCTTTAATATCTTACATTTACGAGATCATACATATGTTTTGTTGTTAAAAGAGTTTGTCATTTATGCATGCTCCTACAGATTCTCATTGGGCTGCCATTAAATGCATTCTGTGTTATCTTCAGGGTATGGTCTTCTATGACTTACATATCACTTGTAGTTCCTTCTTTGCTTTATATGGCTTTACGGATGCAGATTGGGGAGGTAGTATTGATAATCGCAAGTCTATGGGTGGTTACCTTATTTTCTTTAGTTGTACACCGGTTTCGTGGAAATCAAACAAGCACCACATGGTTGCCCGCTCCTCTACCGGGGCTGAATACAAAGCCTTAGCAGACGACACTATTAAGGTTATCTAGCTTCAGTATTTATTGTTAGATTTGCAGATTACTTCTGTTTTTGCTCCTACCATTTTACCAGCGAATCATATATTTCATGCTCATACTAAACATGTTGAGGTTGATTATTATTTTGTATGAAACAAGGTTGCAAAGAAAGAGATTCAGAATTGTTTTTATATCTTCTCAAGATCAACTTGCAGATGTCTTTACTAAGTCGCTTCATACTGCTTTTTTTATTGTTTTTCGATTCAAGTTTCGGGTTAATCTTCCACCGTCAGCTTAAGAGGACATATTATAGAATGTGTGTGTGTGTGTGTGGGAAATATTATAAAACTACTCTAGTATTGTAATCTTTTTACATTAACTATTATATATTGCCCTATATATATAAATATGAAAAATTGATTAATTAATAGGTTAAGCTTTCTATTTCTCTTCAACTAGGAATAATAAAATAGTATTAACAGCACCATCTAAATTGAAATATAACATCAATACTACCAGCCATCACCCTGAAAGTTTCTATGAAGGCATTTTATTAATTTCCAAAGTCCCGTCTTTGTATAAATAGATAGAGTGACAAATCTTTTACTTCTCCATAAATCAGCTCGACTTATGATGACCCAGTATGTCATCAAAGGCAGGAAGT
>Ga0325411_1002366_pt1 | contig 21312 bp, 7 predicted proteins | sample PopdelMetagenome_13_FD_206181 | JGI IMG/M metagenome (GOLD analysis project Ga0325411, IMG submission 206181) | Populus deltoides microbial communities from Bellville, Georgia, United States - Xylem-PdIQD-R4 | ecosystem: Host-associated > Plants > Phyllosphere > Stem > Wood/Secondary xylem...
ATCAAATTTTTTTTTATAAAAAAAATGATTTCAGCCCCACTCCCGAAACAATTGCCAAGACCGGTAACAATCATAAAACCTGAAGTCTTGGTATGATTACATTGGAAAAGCAGGTATAGCTTGATTAATAATTTATATTATATAACCCTTCTTTACAAAAATAAACAAATTCTACGTATCAATGTTTTGTTAAGAACTAGCAAGATAATATTGGATGAATATATAAAAAAATTGTACAATAATTTCTTTTTAAAATGTTCATTTACGAATTGATGTAAATATTGTTTATGTATTGGATACTTGAATTTATGTTTCATAAAGAGATTTCATGTCAGAAGCTGTCATTTACTACTACCTGTCTATAGAATGATTTTGGTCCTAAAATACAATAGAATTGGAAGCATATATTACAAATGTTATTTACATATCAATTAACTATCTATTTTTCTGAATTATTTTTTTATTAACATGGATGTCCGAGATAGCTTGCACGCATCTTAAATATTATTTTTCTGAATTATTGATTTCACAATAAATAGTATGACTATTCTTCACCGTATACTAAAAAATCCTAAATTGAGAAAGGATTATTTGTATTAAATATATTTATAATGATGTCAATCAGTTTGGAGACTCTTCTACCCATACTAGTATTGTAGATTCTACAAAGCTAGAGGTTCTTACTCATCCTACTCAATATATTTTACATTTGATTTATTGCATGATGATATTATTAAAAATATATACATGTTATAAATGGAATTTTAAATTTATTGTCAAATTAGCATCAAGTTTTCAATACAATATGTGATAGTAGCTAACAAAAACATAAAATATAATTTCACAAATATTACAAATTTTGAGAGAAAAAACTAAGTCTTTGTTACTCGGTTGATGATTAATTTATCAAAATAGGTTTGAATTATATTGATTTATAACAATTATGGATTTAGGATTGTTATATCCGACATCATGGCAAACTAAAAATAAAAAAAATATGTAAAAAAAAAATCATCATCTAGTATTATGATAATTAGAAAACTTAATTAGTCTTCAGATATGTAAGTTAAGGAACTCGTTATGCTAAAAAAAATATATTATCACCCTAAAATATCTTACATGAGGTAAGTTATTCTGCTACTTATCTTTTATTTTTTAATGGTTTGTTTTGCCTAATTTATCGATGATCTAACTTCACGAGTGAGAATGGATCTATTACAATGAGTTTAACACAAGGTAAGTTGTAAACTTATTCATTATAAAGTCCTAGTTATCCTTCTTATTTTTAATTTTGTTTTGTGAATTGATATGTTTATGTTTATATACTCCAGATCACAACTAATAATTATTAATAGTCCATCAAGTCATGATAATAAATAATTAAGTAAGTTTTTATTAAGCTTGTCCAACCCAGCTCAAATTCTATAAGGAGATATTGCTAAATATTTTATTTGTGTAATAATGGTTTTTGGATAATGACTTTTAACATTCATTTATTCTATAGTATTAGGATTCACTCATAATTTTTTTTTTTTTTTAATGAGACTATGTATTTTAATCCTTAAATACCCAAGCAGTAACCATTTTGATGGACTTTAAAATAGGGGCACGTGATATAACATTTATTTTTGCTTTATTTTCTTTTACGATTGCTAAAGTAAAAATGAAATGCAAAAATGACAACAATAATTAGCAATATGTATGGACTTTAAAATGGATGCAAAGATATGTTTTTTTTTTTTTTTTAAATGCGAGGTATGGCCAAATGCAAGACTAAAAACAAATTTTAACCAAACAATAATAGTTTTTTTATTATTATTATTATGTTTCGGGATGATAACAAACATACAATTATCATTAAAAAAAAACCTAGACTATTTACTAACCAAAACTATCATGAACACTCGAAAACCTGAATTCTATTGGATAATTTTATACTTTTTTATAATTATCATGTAATACAAGGGACACTCTATTGGGTAATTTGATACTTTTTTATAATTATCATGTAATACGAGAGGGACACTGTAGTGTTTGATTAGACATGAAAAATAATTACAAAATAAAACATGGTGTAATAACCAAAATTTCTTTGGAAGTCAAAAATTAAAATTGGCATCAAGTTTTTTTGTCATTTTACAAATAACTTTTTGTTATGTTTTTTCAAAAGTAAAAAGATAAATAAATAAATAAATAGTAGTTGACACATGGGTGACCCACGTCAACATGTGAAAGGCACCTTCACCTTTAAAACGGCGCATCCAACGCCTTCTAGAGTTTAAAAATACCTCTATGCCGTGTCGTTGCAAGAATAATCATGTCCTCTTCATTTTAGGGCAAAGCGTGTCAATGTTAAGTTGTTGTTAGTCATTGGTGAGTTTTTATTTTTTTTCCTTCTTCTCTCTATTTTCCCTAAAACAACAGGTTGGTACTCTTTGTTGTTGGTATTTCAAATTTTATTTTTATTCTTTTGATTTTTAATTTTTGTTTTTGATCTTTTTGTAAAAATTTTATTTATTTTAATTTCATCATTCTATCCAAAGTATGGTATATTATTTTTACCAATTTGATCTTTGTTCTTTTTATTTTTATTATCCTTTTGTTAAATTTATTTTTCTTTTCAATTTTACTTTTCAATCAAATATAAAATTTATTTTATATATCAATTTTAATCCTTATTCTTTTGAATTTTTTTTGTTATTTTTTAAATGAATTTTTCTTTTTAATTTCACCTTCAATAAAATAAAATTTTTATTCTCTATTATAATTTTGATCATCTTTCTTTTCATTGATATTTTCTGCTTTGAATTTTTTTTATATGATGAAACTTTTCTTTTAAATTCATCTTTTAATATTTGATTAATTGAACATTGAGTTTCATAATTTGCTTCAGATCTAATGATCTGGATCACGAGTTTAAATAGTTAACGCGAGTTAATATTTTTTTATATCAGGTTATTCTGATCCAATAACCTGGACCGCAAGTTTGATAAAATAACTCAGGGTAGCATGCTAGACAAATATTTAGTTAATCAACATACTACACTTTTTTAGACTAATACACAATCTACAACAGCACCAAACACATTAAGCTTTCAAGTTAAAATGGATATTTGACATCTAGCAAAAGTGTGAATTTGGTTGAAGCAAAAGGCAGAGATTTAAATGATCTTTGAAAAGTTCTGATTAGGTATTAAAGATAGAGAAATCCACCAGAAAATTTGAAACAGAAGCCTTTTGTAAAGAAAACAACAGAAAAATAGAAAAAGGAAAATTACACCATGCACTGCCAGAAATCACGTCAAAACCAGGCACAATTTAGAATTAAATGTACGATTTTAGCAAGGTTGAAAATTAAAAACCTATGATGTACATCCACTCGCAAACAGCCACAGCAGAAAACTAGAATTCAGAGCCAACACACCCCTTCCGGCTATAGACCATGTTTCACTGCTGCACCATGATCTTGCACCAAAGATATAAAAAGAAAAACCGCAGATGAAATAAGAGACCTTATGCTTCCTTGAAAGACCAATGTTCCACAATTACCTCTTCCACTCTGGTTGGGCTCCCTTAGCTGCATAACAAGAAAAAAAAAAAGGGGGGGAAGGGGAACATCATACTTAAGATTCATATTGTACATTAAAAAAATAAGCTCTTGGGAGTTCAGAAATAAGGGGAATAACTCATGTCAAATAGAAAACAGAATGTTTAACTAGTACTTCTGATAACAAATTGGACAGTTACCAAATTTAAATATATAAAAAAGCAATAAGATAAGCTTTCAGGTTAAGCTGAAGTTTCTCAAAACGATGTGCAATTTCACATGGCATTAGATTTTAAAGAGACTAGGAGCATTGAAACAGGATATACAAGCTGATTGATCCCAAAAAAGGAACTCTAATGCTCAGAGGCCAAAACTTGCACAACAACTGCTCGAGAATTTTCACAACAAAATCAAGCGTGCATCCATGAAAAAACAAGACACGGTAATTTTAGGGGCAAGCAAACATTTCATACCATTTCCATCTCTTGAAGACAATAAAGACTTGTCACTCTTATTCCCTCCTTTGCCACTACCATGAACTGCTCTTTGTGTCCTCGGGGACTCGGAGCTGATTTTGCTATTAGTTGAAGAGGGCAGAGAATGACGACGGGTGATGTTATTTTTCTCAACTCGATCTTCACTAAATCTTGGGGAGCCTTGCATTCTCAGCTTTGCCTTTGCAGATTCAGTTGCTGCCATGTAGCTAGGGAGGGTGGGACTGCTCTGTAGCCCATTCTCGGCACGTTCTGGTTTCATTGTGAATGAAGGTTTCTTGGCAGTTTTGTGATTTTCATTGATTGTTGGATCATCCTGGTGTTTGGACTTCCCATTTATTTGCATATTCTCAACCATACCACCAGTATCTACTGAAGATTTAGATTCTACCGCAGCTTGATCGTCATGTGATGATTCCAATGCCTTGATCATTTCTACAGGTTCATCAGCTGTCTCTGCATCAGGCAACTTGGACATCAAGTTTGGATCATTCTTCACCACGTCAGGTACATTGGATGTTCTCAAGGTAGCTTCTTTCTTCATCTTCTCAGCTGAATTACTTATGCTCCATCCCAAAACATTATCACCTGAAGTGCCAGATACCTTTTCTAGACCTTGCTTTGGCTTTTCATTTTCAACCTCTGAATGAGCAGAGTTTTCTATAACGGGGTTATTAACCTTTCTTAAGCTGCGCTTTACCTTTTCAAGCTCAATCTGTGAATTTTCTGCTGAATCAGCTGGATGGCTTGAAACTTTCCCCAAATTGCGCTTGGGTTTCTCAAATTCAGAGGCTGCTTGTACTGAGGTACTGTCAACATTTGCAGCAGGGACCCTCCGAACAATGCGCTTTGGCCTACCTGTTTCAGCTTCCACTATTTGACCATTACTCTGCTTTCTCTGAGTTTTTGAGCAAGTAATTTTTTTTGGTTGGGGAACTGGTTTCCAGAAACAGGACGCTGACCAGCACTCTAACCAGTTTGCAACTGAGTTTGGTTCCATGGAATCATAGGGGAGTTGCAAAGGCATTACAGTAGGTGATGGAGCAAGAAGCTGGAAAACAGTCCCATCAGAGATCACATGGAAAGGGTGTTATTAAAATTCATGCATGTTTTCTAACTGATCACTGTTAAATATCCCTGATCCCAGTGCAAGCACCAGAAATATTCTTACTGAACCTTTCATGTTTATTTCAATTTTATTTATTATTTTTTTTTTGACAGAAAGCGCTGCATGCAGATAAAATCAAGTTACATGGAAGATGCAACCCTTTTCCCCTTTCCATGTACAGAGGAGAGAAATGAACTGTTCCTCCAGGATCTCACAAAAAAAAAAAAAAGTTTGCATGATGAATTGATGATATTCATGACATTTTATATCACTAAAGATGGTGTCTGAAATTCCCAAATTTTGCAAGTAACAGCCTTGAAAACAATTGAATTTTGAGGATAGGTATCCCTTTAATCAAATATTTTCATGCCTAGAAAACAAAGCTTGACAGATATAATTACAAAAACTATGTGAATGTCAACCCTGACTAAAGAGTTACTCAGGAAAATATCGCAAACCATTTTTTACAGGTATCTTTATAAGATCACAAATAAATGAGATTCAGTGAATCATGACCTTAATGCTAGGAAAGATTGGGCCTTTTTGTTTTATTACAGAAAATTGGGATTTTATACACAGTGATCTGGGTTTAGTGGAGAGCAAAAGGAAAGAGCAATTGAAGGGGAGAATATACTCTCAACCCTCCGAGGGATTGTTGAGGTTATAACTGTATATCCAAGGCATTATAGATAGTTTTCACTACTCATGAATGCTTAAGTATTATGCATGAATTATGGTTCATCTGATGTATAGGAAATGAATTTGGAATTTTCCATTGCATTTCATCGCTGGCTGCTGCACCCTTGGTGCTCATGTTGCTGATTTATGTTTCATGTGTTAGAAGTAAGTGGATAGATAAAACCAAATCACAGTTCCTTCCATTAACTTATCAAGGTGGTTGTTCTTATATCTCCTAGAGAAGAGTCGGTTGTTATCAAGAAGAATAAGCACTTACACAAGCCCTAACAGTATCTGGTTTAAATAAGGTTTTTGTTGATTCTATTTGTAGCCACAAGGAGCTCTTTATCACTGGAATGACAGTCAAATAAATAAAATCACAAACACATAGAATGTACATCATGGGGCTATTCTTAATTTGTCCTAGGTGAGAAGCTTCTTCTGTACACAACTAAGCCACTATGCAATAAATATAATCAAATCATTCTTCTATTCATACCTTGCGAACAAAAGCATTTGATGACAGCTTGGCCATTTGTATACCAACTCCACTAGAATCTGCAAGCTTGCCCTCCTGATTCATGGATGATAGAAGAATTAATGATGAAAAGTAGAACAAGCAAAAAAAGCAACGATATAAGTTGATTAGTTACGGGATAAATAAGAAAATAAAAAGAATTGAAGCCTCAACAATTATTATTCAGAAATGCAGTAAGCAATATGATTCAGAATGTCATTAAATGATGATATGTTCACTAATGTGTAGTTTCTTTCAAACTTGTTAAGTTCACTACACTAGGAAGAACTGCAATCAAAACGAACCATACTTGTATTCATTTGTCATGTTACACAACTGTGTCCTGCACATTATATATTTTCATGAAACTTGAAAAGGAATGCATGGGTACAATAGTCTAATCTAAGATTTCCACGCGATATAAGTGACGAAATAAACAGAGTTGAAAACCTGAAACTTTTGTAGCCTTGAGAATGGGTGAAACCTTACAATAATAAATTGTTGTAAGTTACAGTAATTTAATGGTCTAAATTTTTAAACAATAAGGCTGATTATTTGTTATTACTACTCGTATACATTCTTTAAGAAAGAGGTTTTAACTCTGAGCTTACACTACAGGCACACACCATTTAGAAGCATTACAAGTCCACCCAACGTGCAAAAACAAAGAGCAAAACTAAATTCATATGCTTGATCAAATACCATATAATTCTAAAAAAGGAACTCAAATGGGTGCCCTAAACCCATAATTCTAAAAGCGGTACTCAAGAAGAAAGATATTTTCTCCTTTTTCTTAAAGGGAGCTCCCCTCCTTCGAACACTTGGACTTGGAAAAGCATACCCGGGGACTCATACTCGATTAAGGGCCCCTGTGTTGCAATTGATTCAGTCCTATCGGGCAAAAAGCTTATTCAAGCCCTTCCTCCTAAATGACCGGGGTCTATGCAATTGAGCTCTTTCGAGGGCTGTTACATAAGGGACAGAAGAAGCAACAATCGATTTGGTTTTCCAAGAATTTACCGGCAGTTTTACTTGGCTGCATAGTTTATGAACCTCATAGCCAATCTCTGAATTCCTAACCATTCTTCCTCGAGCAAGAGCCTGTAACTTGACAACTCCGAGCACACAGTAAAGAGTAGCAACAGCTTGCCTTCTAACCAAGTGTCCACGGATAAGAGCCTGAAGCCTTATTATGCCTTTAAGAGCCCGAAATGCCCGGCGAGCCTTCACAAAAACAAACTTATATCAGGGACTGCATGACCTCCACACAAACATGATTCCACATGCCTTGTGTCAAAAAAAAAAAAAAGACATATTGCAACAGCTACACCATGAAATGGATAGAATATCAACTGAGTATCATTACATCAATTAGAGATTTAGTTAATGTCACCCTCACGCTTGCTATATAACACATTAGGGCATGAGACCATTGCATCTAAAGCCCATATCAACTCCCTGAAAGCCACAATTAGCCATCAACCTTTGGGCTTGGACTAGGAAAACTGCGGGTAACTGAGCAACCATGCATACCTGGTACCAAGTCAGTCGGACCCTCAAGGTCCATGAAAACAGCCCCAGTAGTGCACCTATCTGCACACTGCAAGCTAATGATTTATAACCAAGCTAGCTTTGCAAGGTTCAATAGCCTTTTTTTCACAAAGCAAAGACCCATGTGAACAAAACGATAAGCCAAAAATCATCTAGTAGGTGGCCTAGTAGTAAGAACTTGGGACCAAGGGGTTTGCTCCCCCTGTGGTCTCAAGTTCGAGTCATGTGGTTGCTAATATGATGACCACTGGAGGCTTACATAGTCATTAACTTCAAGGCCCGTGGGATTAGTCGAGGTGCGCGCAAGCTAACCCGGACACCCACGTTAATCCAAAAACAAAATGATAAGCCAAAGGAAAGGATCCATATAAACTGTATCTAATCTCAAGGCAATTGTGCTTGTGCAGCTGGCAAAACTGCCACAGCCACTATAAGAAACAGAAATCTATCCTATCCCACACAATCGCTTGAAAACAGATACCGCAGAACCATCGCCAAAAGCAAGAGATGCAATTTTAATAATGCTGCAACGACTTAGATAAATATCCACGGCGATGATAATAAGATCAGAGAAAATTACCAAGTAACCCCTAAATGCGGCTTGTGCCATTGTCGCAGCTTCATCAAGCCTTATTTTGTCAGCATCAGATGGAGGAGCATCAGGAGTGTATAACTGAGAATGATTTGCATCTTGATTTCCAGTTGACAATATACCTCCATCACGTGATGATTCTGTAGTTTCCCTGCTCTCTGGCTCTAACATCCTTTCAGTGATGTTAGTGGTAGTGGGGGCTGTCGGCTTGACCACCGGAGGAACTGAGGTCACATCAGCTTCCATAGCTCTGACAGCAACCAATGTCTCTTTGTCATTCACAGTTCTCTGCACATAATGATCAAAGTTAGAAAACAGGATTTAGTACCTATGATTTTGTTCCAACATAAAAGCTTATCACACCTTAAGCTTCTGGATTGAATGGTTTTTGAATAAGCTTAAGGTTAAGACAGCCTTTCATAGCTTAACAGACTAAGTAGAGGGAGAGGGAGAGAGCTAAAGCAATCCCATAGCTTGATGGATAGATTGAAAGGTTGTCAAACAGAAGGCTATTAGAAAGAAGTAAGTTGGCATTAAATTAAATTATTACCTCCCTTCCTTTGACAATAAGAGATTTGGAAGACTTCTTTCCAAACAAAACAGTCTTTATCCATTTCGCAGGTGATTTTCTCCCCATTGCTGCAAAAACAAACAGAAACAGAAACCCACCATGTCTCTATAAGAAAATGAAATGATAGCGTGCAATTCAGAAACCCACCACTGTTATCCATTATTACGTAACCCTACAGGTTAGAGCACACCCACAAAGGGAAGCAGCTCAAAGTTGTGCTCCAAGGAATAGCGAGAAAACATTAAGGACTTGAACCAGATCTGTATTTTACCTCTCAAATGTGCTTCTTCAAAACCCTGAATCTATCATTTCCTTTTTCTCCAAACATGTTTTACCATTTCCCAACATCATCAATTTCAGCTTTGATTAAATTAAATTAAGTAAGAAAAAAAGTGAGAGTGATTACCGCCGTCTGTTCAGCAAGTATAGACACCGGAAAAAGCAACAACAGATGCGTCTGTGATCTATCTATCTAAGCCGGCTGCTTCTTTTTATTTTCCTTTCCTTTCCTTTCCTTTCTCCCTCCTCTCTCTCTCTCTCTCTGTCTCTCTACTCTTTACTCTCTCTCCTGACACTCTCCAGTCTGTACTCTCTGATTAACTACTGATTCAAAACAAAAAAACATGGATAAACTTCGCTTTTTCCCTGTACTTAAGCAATATTATACATCTATCCTGATACTTACACTTCTGGTTTCAATATTACCCTTAACCATTACTATGATATCATAAAGAAAATTGTATTACTTGAGAAAATATTATAAAAACTGAAATAAATATGAATTAGAGCTTGTTTTTCATAGGTAAATTACAGTGGGTTTAAAACCTCGATAAAAATATATTTTTTAATAATTTAAATTTTATTTTATTTAAAATTAATTTTTTTTATATTTTTATATTGTTTTGATGTATTGATATTAAAAATAATTTTAAAAAATATTATTTTAATATATTTTTAAATAAAAAATATTTTGAACCATTATCCTATTCTAAAATATCTTTTATAATAAAAGGTTAAATTGAAATGCTTTTTAAATTATGATAGTAATATCGGTAAAATCTAAATTAAAAGGGTAGAATTACAGTATCACAAATTTACTTTACTCAAAAAAAAAACACACAAGCACATCAAAAACAAATTAAAAAAAAAGGATAAAATAACTAGGGGTGTTCAAAAAAACCGAAAAACCGATTAAACCGAGAAAACCGGAAAAAAATAACCGAAAAAACCGAACCGTAAAAAAAAACCGATTAAACCGATTAAAATTTTAAAAAAACCGACCGGTTCGGTTCGGTTTCGGTTTTTTAAGCCTGAAACCGGAAAAACCGAACCGAACCGAACCGAAAAAAAACCGGAAAAAAACCGAGCCAAACCGGAAAAAACCGAGTCAAACCGAGCCAAACCGAGCCAAAACCAAGCCAAACCGAAAAAACCGAGCCAAACCGGTTTGAACCGGTTTTTTCTCTAAAAAACCGAACCGAACCGAACCGAACCGAAACCGGTCGGTTTGAACCGGTGTCGGTTCGGTTTCGGTTTTTTTTAAAAAAAAAAAAATTTCAGTTTGGTTACTATTTTTGATAAAAACCGAACCGAACCGAACCGTGAACACCCCTAAAAATAACGGTTTCTTATCCTCTACAGTAGCGATCACTTTAATATTCGCTATATTCTCATGACAACCAATTGATTGGGATACCTGACAGTAACAATGAGGGCTTACCGGGCGCCAGCCACTCTGGATAATTCCTTGAAGCGGTTGCATCGGGGCAGTTACTTCGGGAACATGTGTCCAGCAGGGTCACAGCTTCTTCATTTCAAAGCATTCTATGAGATTACACTTATACCCCTCCTTTATAGGATTTAAATTCACGCACCTGTCAGAAGTATGTAAAATAGGAGCCGTTAATAACTGGCGCTGGAGTTAGGTGAACGGTGATGAGTGGGTCGTGAGGAAGCAGGAACGAGTGCCACGCTGGAATTTAGGGGTAACGGGGGCTGCTGGGCGGCAAGAGAGTAGAGGGAGGAGTTAGTATGGCACTGTCGTTTAACTCACTTTTAAAAAATTTTAAGCTTTTTTAATTTTAAACTAATTTTTATATGTTTTTTTAATTTAAAAAATAAAAAATATTTTAATTTAATATTTTTTAAAATAAAAATAAATTTTAAAAATAATCTTCAGAGCAGTCACACTAAACATCAAAATATAATTGTGGTTATTTTTTAAAATGTTTTTCAGCCATAAATATATTAAAATAATATTTTTTTATTTTTAAAAACCGGTTTTACTCTGTTTTTTCAGTTTGATTCGGTTTTTTCAGTTTTTTTTTCTGGTTTTTTGATTTTTTTTTGTTCACCCCTAATTTTATAAATTTATAAAAATCTTCAACAGCTTACTGCTTTAACCTTAAAAATAAAAAATAAAAAAGAAATCTATTAATATTTGACTTTTGCTTGAACATATAAATACTTAAACATACATATATTGAATATCGAACTAAGAATTAAAGAGATTTTGTAAGAAAATATAATATTTTTGACAAAAAAAATTAACTTGACAAAATTTTATCAAATAGATAATATATCTACTAAAGATTCTAAGCACAAGGTTATAATATCTTTAATTCTATTATTATTAGTAAAAATAAAGTTATATTAGTCTACGGTCCACTCAGCATTTATAATAACGGCATTTAAGATTCCTCGACATTTGAGATTTCTTAGCATACCAAATACGAATAGATGGAGGCATATAAAAACTTTTATGTCACCATACCAAATTAATGCACCCCGTAATATATAAATAGATAAATAAATAAATAAACAACATTTTACATTAACTTTTAGGTCTACCCTAAATAGTCTAATTAATCAAGTTTTACATTTATTTCTCTCCATTTTAAAAAATTCCAGTCCAAGATAAATTTTGGTATGTTTTACAATTATTGGCATATTTAAAAAATTACAGACAAAATTAGATTTCTGTACTCTTAATTTTATTTTTGTTTTTTAATATATTTGAATTAATTTTAATTTTTTTAATATATTTGAATTAAATGTTTTAGAATTAGATTTCTGTACAATTTTTAATGTATTTGAATTAAATGTTTAAGAATTAAATTTTAAAAATAAATTCAATATCATAACTTTAGTTCCCCATGTAGAACGTTTGATTTTAAAAATTTGAAAAAAAAAAAACAAAGAAGAGATTTTGAGGATGCTGGTTTTTTTTTTTTTTAAGATAAACAAGAAAGAGTATTTAGGCTACTAGACTTGCTATACAACATTAGGGCACGAGACCATTGCATCTAGGCCCATATCAACTCCCTGAAAGCCACAATTAGCCATCAACCTTTAAAAAAAATAACTTAAATTTTTTGTATAGATAATTAAAATATTAAATATTAAATTTATTTATTTTATTTTAAATATTTAAAAATAATTATAGTAAAGAGATAATAAATTAGGTTGAAGATTATTGATTTTAAGGATATTTTAAGTTATTCCATGATTTTATATGTTAAATATGGAGAGAACCAAGAAAAAGATAAAAATCAAAAAAAAAAGGACTTGATTTAAATATATCAAACTATAAGAAAGTCAAAAATAAAATTGAGAGTATATAGAATAATTCTAAAAAAAAATTAAGTTCATGAAAGGTTTTGTAACAACCCTAATTATATAAACTCAAATTATATGTAATATCCTACATCGACGAGTAAGAATTTAGAGAAGGGCTTTATATGAGCATGCTCACCTTGACTAATAAGATGTGTTTTGGGGTCATGCGTGACTGTTAAGAACAAATCTGTGAGGCTTGTGGTCTAAAGCGGACAGTATTTTGCTAGTAGGGGTGGAGTGTTACATTAGTATCAGAGCTTGACTCACTAACTATCCGGCGATACCAACGAGGTCGTCGGGCTCCTTAAAAGGGGTGGATTATAATATCTCACATCGGCGAGTGAGGACTTGGAAGAGAGTTTTATATGAGTATGCTCACCTTGAATAGCAAGATATATTTTAGGGCCATACATGATTGCTAAGAACAAATTTGTGAGACTTGTAAGTTAAAGCAAACAATATCTTACTAGTAGGATGAGGTATTATAAATTTAAACCGTTTATGAGAATTTAATTTGAATGAATAGATTATAGATCCCATGATTGGTCAGGATATTATTAATGAGGATTAATTTATTAATTGTATCTTTTACATGATGTCTTCTCTAGTAAGAAAAAATAGTTTCTGAAAAATAAAAGTTCTCATAATTGAGTTTTGAGTAAAGTTAATGTTTGAAACATTTTACAAAATAAAATACATAAATCTCAATCTCTCTTCACTTTGGGGCACCAAATTTTTAGTCAAAACAGATATTACTGGTCATCATCACCACCCAAATTCTACATTTAAAAATATATTGAACATTTCTCCTCTATTAATGATGTAATTTACGTGTTAATTTGATTTTATAAAATGTTAGAGTTTTGAATTAGAGATTAAGTTAATTAAATATAATTTGAGTTGATAATTATGTTATTTTGTAAAACAATTAATCATTCTGGGCTGTTGTTGATTGTGAATTAACAAAATTATTTTGAAAAAGTTAGTGCTGATTTAGGTTAAATCATGGATTATATTGAATTATGTATAAAATAATATTATTAACTATGAAATATATAAATTTTATTGATAATTTTGTTATGGTAGAGAAATTTGATGAATATAGGTGTTCACCAATTAACTTGATGAATTTAAGTTATAACCAACTATATTACCGTTATATTTGTAGGCTTTTCATTATAGTCAGTTACTAGTTATTTCACCCGAACTTCGCTGCAGCTTGGATAATTATTTTGGCAAAAAGAATAATAAATATGCAAGCTTTTCAAATGTGTTTTTTTTTAAAGAAATTCTAATTATAAGTAAAAAAAAACCTATGCATGCATTTAATTAAATACATCGAGAATCATCTGTGCCAATAAATACAAAAAACAAAGTGTTAATATAATTATTCAACTCGTTTTGCTGCAGGTCGAATATTTTTTTATTACAAAAAAAATTAATGTATAGGTGTTTTTAAGGTGTTTTTTTGACATTGAGTAAAAATATAACCGTGAATTAAAAAATTAATACTTACATATAATAACATATAGTAAATATTATATGCATTAATAAAAACAAGTAAGATCTCAAGTTAATTTTTAACACAGCAGAAGAATAGAATAATATTGCAATTGTTATAACGAAACATTCTTTTTGTAATCTTTGTATGATAATTTAAAAAAAAGGTGTAAAATTTTTTACAAAATAATAAAAATAAGAACAAAAAAAATGGTGTAAATAGACTAAGTATAAAGTGATAAATATTCAAAGTGTAAAAAATAATAAAAAAATATTTTCTTTTCAAAAATGTGTAAAGAAAAAACTAAAAATATATATATAAAAAATAAAAATAACAAAAAAATAGTGATAAATAAACCAAGTATAAAATGATAAAAATATCAAGTATATTTTTTTAAAAAAACTTGTTTTCTGAAAAAAAAAAAGAAGGAAAAATTACTATTTTTCTATTCTTACACTACCACTACAGTAAAAACAAATTGACTAAATTTACAATTATACTATTTCTACATAAAAACACCATATTTTTGGTATATGTATAATAATGTTCATCGGTTCAGAGCAAATAAGTTCACAGTCTATTGACATCCTGCTAAGGGGAAGTACTATGTTTAAGACAATTTTTTTTATTAATTTTTTTCAATTTTCCATTATTTATATTAGTCTTCTTAAGCTTCCTTTGGCTTTTAGGCGGAAATATGACTTGTTTTACGTTAGAGGGTTTCACATTTTTTTTTTTTTTTGTGTTTAAAAAAATATTTTTTTATATTTTCAAATTATTTTAATATATTTATATTAAAAATAAATTTTAAAAATAAAAAATTTAATTCAATATATTTTTAAATAAAAAATACTTTAAAATACAATCACTATTAAAATTTATACTTAAAACAGCGAAAATGAGATTCCTGTCCGAACCACAATGTCAAGGACTCTCACTATCAATGTCTTAAATTGTCGTTGTCCGGGTTGGCAAAGCAGGGTCTGTAGGTGTGGCAAAGAAAACAAATATGTTGTCTTTAGTTAGCGGACCTGAAGGTGCTGGATACAATGTGGTTCTCTTTATTTTATAAAAAGAATTTGATCTGATTGTTTGTGAAGAATTAAAAATGTGAGGATCAAGATTGAAAATGAAGTGAAATGATAATTCTTTATTTAATTTTTCTTTTTTTTAGTCTGGCCATCCAATTTTTTTCCCCTATTGTTATTAATATTGCATTGATCGGTGATTTAGCTTGATGATTTGTTTTGTATTCCTTTCTTTCATGCCATTAGAGTTCTAGGAAAATGTCGTGGCATTGAGTTGGTTGTTAATTTTACAAAAAAACAATTTAATTTTATTGTTTGTAAAAAAACTAGAAATTAAAGGACCAAAACTAAGAGCTCGGTGAAATGATAGCTCTTTTTTTTAAAAAAAATATTGGTGTAAACGTGTAAATCCCAAGATAATCAAGGCTGTATTAAATTAAAGAAAATAAACTAAACTAAAAAGAAGTGGGGGCAAAACGAATACAATTTAAAGAAAATGGGGTCAAATGCAAATAAGAATAATTATAGAGCATAAATACTACTTTTTTTTTACCAAAAACAGATCTGCAACTATTGTGAATATAAAAGAGAGGAAGTTTTGGTATCTATTTTTACAGATCAAGAGAAAAACATCAAATTTCAAGAACCTATCCAAGATTAAGGGTTATAGATAAAAATAAACACTGGTAGGCAAGGGATTAACAAGAAAAAAAATTGAACAAGAAGAGAAGAGGGGAGGGTCGCCTGTCATTAGAAAGAAAAGGAGGGATCGAGACCTTGATTCGTATCAGGTAAGATATTCTAAACATGGTCTTATGAGTTATTTTAAAGTCGATTATGAATTGATACATGGATGTTAAATTATAAATTTGAGTTCTATAACTCTAGATATAGTTAAAAATCTGAGGAGAGGTCAGACAGTAACCGTTCAAAAACGGACAGTAATAGTTGGACAGTAACAGTCCAAGTGTTTATTGATGAGCAATTTTGACTATCTTAGGTTCTCATCAAATCATAGAACTTGTAGCCTCATGTCTTAGCTTTCCAACGACATACATTTCACTTGAATCAGAGTTCTATAACTCCAGATATAGTTAAAAATCCGAGGAGAGGTCAGACAGTAACAATTCAAAAATGGACAGTAACAGTCCAAGTGTTTGTTGATAAGCGATTTTGACTATCTTAGAGGCAGAACTAGGTTCTCCTCAAATCATAGAACTTGTAGCCTCATGTCTTAGCTTTCCAACGACATAAATTTCACTTGAATCGAAGTTCTATAACTCCAGATATAGTTAAAAATCCGAGGAGAGGTCAGACAGTAACAATTCAAAAACGAACAGTAATAGTCCAAGTGTTTGTTGATGAGCGATTTTGACTATCTTAGAGGCAGAACTGGGTTCTCCTCAAACATAGAACTTGTAGCCTCATGTCTTAGCTTTCCAACGACATAAATTTCGCTTGAATCGGAGTTCTATAACTCCAGATATAGTTAAAAATCCGAGGAGAGGTCAGACAGTAACAGTTCAAAAACGGATAGTAACAGTTGGACAGTAACAGTCCAAGTGTTTGTTGATGAGCAATTTTGATTATCTTAGAGGCAGAACTAGGTTCTCCTTAAATCATAGAACTTGTAGCCTCATGTCTTAGCTTTCCAACAACACAAATTTCGCTTGAATTGGAGTTCTATAACTCCAGATATAGTTAAAAATCTGAGGAGAGGTTAGACAGTAACAATTAAAAAACGAGGCAGTAACAGTTGGACAGTGACAATCCAAATATAAAGAAAGGAATGATAACTAAGATTGGACAAAGAACGATAATAATAATGAGTGAAATGAGAAAAATATAAAGTACTAAGAAATGACTGAAAGAAAGATTTATTGGTTGTTGATATGATTATTATAAAACATATCCTTGAGTGAGGAGAATTTATGAGATAAACCTGTGATTTGCAGGAGGGACCACAGGCGTGGTGCAACAGCAGCAGCAGGAGAGTACGAGTAGAGCTTCTATTGCAAGTAGGTGAATCACACCTTTACCTTCTACGTAAATTTCATGTTTTAATATAGATTACTGATGTGAAATGTGAATTACCGAATATATGAGTACTCAAGGGGAAATGTTGTTGTGTGAATTGCTAAGTGATGAAATTATCACTGACAAATGAAATATGAGAAGTGTGATTTGAGGCGTAAACTAGCATATATTTAGTGTATGTTAGGATCCTGAGTAAGGGGATCGCCATGTTTTCGGCCAGCATACATTCAGTATATATTAGGATCCCGAGTAAGGGGATCACCCTGCATCGACTCCTATGGGATGATGATGATGGTACTAGTGAAAGGGGTATCGTAAATGGGTTAAACGAAGATAATCATGTGTGATCTTATAAAGTTTGGAATAGAGGTTAATAGTGAAAGAGGGAACGGTTATTAATAGTTTGTATAAGGAAGAAATTCTAATGAAAACCAGAAAGGAGAAGGGAACAAAATATGAATGCATGTTACCCTTTTAAAATTGCTTGATATTCATGTTGTTATTTTTTATATGATAGTCACCTTTCAATAATATGTATTTTGTTTCAGGAACATCACATGCACGACAAGAGTAGATCTTAGCTTATGTTTCCCTTCTTGTAATTTAGGTTATAGGGGGCATACCCTTATATTTTGTAAACATGAAATGTTTGTATAACTTAATTTGTATAATTAATGTTTAAACTTGATTGAATGAACTTAATCTATGTAGTTCATGTAACCATCTTTCATGTTTAAGTATTTACTTTTATTTTCATCCATAATGATATTTTGTTATATAATGTATATCATGAATATCGTGGATAATATGTATGAGAATATTGTGGAAATTGAAACCCAAGACAATTGGGTCGGGATTAAGTTATGAAATGCGAGTTATTAGAAGTGTAAACAGGCTACATATCAATAAACTTGGGACCTTCCGGTATAGGGGGGACTCCGTCGAAATTTCGGTAAATTTTAATATGAAAACCATGAATATATATATATATATATAAAAGAAAAAAAGAAAAAGAAATTCTCTGTTTTTGGTTGACATGAGAGTGTTGTTTTTTATCTCCAAGCAGGGGATGTTACAAAACGCCTTTAGACTTAAGATTTGTCCAAATTCTGTTTTGGTCCCTTTACTTTTAAGATTATACAATTTAGTCTAAGACTTCATTTTATTCAGATTTCAGTCATTAGGTTTGAGAAAGTTGAGAAAATAATTAAACTACAATGAATGAAAGAGAAAGTTGTTGGTTTATTACATTTCAACAAGAAAAAGAATTGATCTTAATGTCAACGAGTCATTTCATGTGGGAAGTTCCATTGATATCCTTTTAAACCTTTATATTGCCTGAAAAAGTAGATTGAGATTGAGAGAGGATCTTCTTTTCCTAGTTTGTTTTTGTTTTTGATTTTTTTTTATTGTTTTAGGATTTTTGGGGTTAATGAATTGTTTTTTTTTTAAGATTCTAAGAGTATTTATTAAGTGTTTTTAAATAAAGATAAGTTAAAAAATTAATTTTTAGATTAAAAGAGCACCTCTTTAGTTTTCTAGTTACTTCTACTATGACTGGATTCTAGACAACAGGAAACACGTGGTTTGCTTCTTAAAAAAAAATCGAAAACAAAATTAATTGCTAGGTGCGTCGAATTTTTAGGTCAAAAGAGCACCTTTTCAATTTTCTAGTTACCTTTATAATAATCGGATTTTGAGCGACACGTTGTATGCTTTAGAAATTTTTTTTAAAAAAATTAATGGTTAGGTGCGTGGGCTAGCCCACGTGCCTAGGCTTATTTCTTAAAATTGAAACTTGCTTTTAGGCTATGTTTGTTTCTCGGAATTCAGTTTCTGGGAAACCACTTTCCAAACTTTTCTGTGTTTGTTTGATATTAGGAAAGTTGGGCAACGGAAAACACTTTCGAGTCAAAGGAAAATTTGGCTTGGTTTCCAGGAAAGTGTTTTCCTGAAAAATTTGAGCGGAAAACACTTTTTGAAAGTTATGAAAAATTTAGAAATGTCATATTATTTGCTGATTATATCAAATTTAGTCCTCAAACTTTTGATTTATATATATATATTTTGTTTTGAATATTTATTTTTCAATTTCATCTTTTAAAATTTAATTTTTATATTAACTTTGGTCCTCATTTTTATAATTGTTATTTGCTTTTCCCTTATCATTTTTTTATTGAAATTTTTTATCTATCAAATTTGGTCCTCATTCTTTTGATTGTTACTTATTTTTTTTGAAATAATTTATGAAATGTTAATTATTATTATTTTAATTTCTTCATCTTTCATTTTTTTTTGTTTTATAGATTTGATCTTTATTATTTTGATTATTATTTATTTTATTTGAGATAATTTATGAAATTATATTTTTTTCAATTTCATTCTCATTCAACTTTTTAATTTGTAAGATTTGTTCCTCATTAATTTAATAAACTTGAGAAAAATAAAACATTAATAAGTTATTTTTCAGCTCATTTTCCATGACATAACCAAACACTGAAAATGTTTTCCAACTTATGTTCCATTACACTACCAAACATCAGAAAATAATTCACTTTCTCGAAATTCACTTTCCAAAAAGAAATTACTTTCCAGCAAACAAACAAAGCCTTAAAATAATGAGAGAATGTTGTCTAAGAAACAAATGTCCTGGAGAAAGTTTTTTTTTAAAAAAAAAATTAAGAAAAATGAGATAAAAAAATTTTAGTACAAGGATATTTTTTAATCTTTATGTTAAATCGTCATGACTTTTTTTTTAATGTCTTATATATGCCTTTTGTTTTTATTAAATAAATAACATAGAAAAAGTTATTATATGTTTTTTTTAAATTAAATATATAATAAAAAAAAATACTTTTACTAGAAAATTATTTTATTTTAATGGAATTAAATTATTACTTTCTTATAAAAAATATGAGTATCCTATAGTTAAGTTAAAAAAAAAAAAATAAAGGGCTTCCAGTAGTGTATGATTAGATATCTTTTTCTGGTCATATTACTCAACTTCACCAACTTAGTATTTAATTAACATTAAGATCTATTTTTAGCATTGAAAAATATTTAATTAAGATCTATTTTTAGCATTGAAAAATATTTTAGTAATGCTTGAACAATTCTTTTTTCATGTTTTCATGTTAAGAAATAATTTAGCTTGACCCATGTCATAGCGTGGGCCGATTATCTTGTATGTGTGTCTATATATACATGTACGCGCGCCTTCTTGCCCATGCTTTGCCGCGGAACTTAACTGATTTTTTAATAAAAAATAATGTTTAAATACTGAAAATTAATAAAAAAAATAAAAAACTGTTTATGAAAAATATGTAAAAATGCTAATTAGAGCTAAGTCAACACGAGATATCTCATCAAACCCGTGGTTCAAATTATATAACTGAAATAATCGGATTAAAAATAAAAAGAATTATATGATTGGAATAATCCTTAGGTGTTTATTTTTTATTTTTTATTTTTAAATCTCATCATTTTTAGGTGTTTTTCTTCCAAATTTTTTCTTCATTTTTTTTTGTTGTTTTTACAAGTATTTTTATTAATAGTTTTTGAATGATTTTATCATTCAAGATTAAATTAATTGATAGTTAAATTTATTGATTGAACTTGGATCCAGTATTTAATGAGTTGCAAGTTTTTAAGATTAGATCAGGTTTAGAATATTAGCATGAGTTTTCTTGGTTTTTTTTCTAATTTTTTTCAGATGATTTTTTTTTTGAAATTTACTTTTTTATTTTTTGTAATTGTCCTTCTATTAAGTTATCATTGTGTTGTTTGAAAATTAGGATAGGCTTAGAGATGATTTTTTTAATTTTTTAATTTTTTTTTCAGTTTATTGTTGTTCTTTTTTATATTTTTTAATTGACCACTCAAAACTTACATTTTATTTAGCCTAACACTATTATTACATCAAAAAGAAAAAAAAATTGCTAGCCTGCGGCAAAGAATGGACAACATATCTAATAGTTCCCTATTAGATTATTTGCATGCATTCTGCTGTGTATAAGATTAATTTTTTTAATACAAAAATTCATAAGGGATTTGTTTTTTAAAAATGTTTT
>Ga0325411_1002367_pt1 | contig 21309 bp, 5 predicted proteins | sample PopdelMetagenome_13_FD_206181 | JGI IMG/M metagenome (GOLD analysis project Ga0325411, IMG submission 206181) | Populus deltoides microbial communities from Bellville, Georgia, United States - Xylem-PdIQD-R4 | ecosystem: Host-associated > Plants > Phyllosphere > Stem > Wood/Secondary xylem...
TTATTTTTATTTTTATTTTGAATTTTATGTACTTTAAATTTTATTTTTTATATATTTTATGTTATGTATTTGAATTAAAACTTTATTGTTAACTTCAAAATTTTATATATTTAAGTGAATGATTGATCTTAAAAAATAATTTATGTATATTTATATCATAGCCCAGGATAGAAAAAATTCCTGGCTCCGCCCTGTTCCAGAGCATTGATTTTTTCCAACAATTATACTAGAAGTTAAGAAATTCTACAGATATTTCTCTTCCAATTTTTCTTTTATATATATTCTTCTGATCAAGCACTGCACTTGACACAGCGGTGGACACATATTTTTAAAAATTTTAATTTTTTTAGTTTTATAATTTTTTTTATGTTTTTAAATTGTTTTAATATTAAAAATAAATTTCAAAAATAAAAAAAATATTTTAATATATTTCTAAAAACAACTTAAAAAAAAAAAAAATCCTATTCAGAACAATCACATCATACATTCACCACTATAGCTCTGAAAAAAATATAAGTCGAAAATGGAGGCTAGCGGGTGACTTTTGAGCGCACAAGTCTGATTTATAATTCGCCACAAATCACAGTAGTACATGCGGTGGCATGCATGATGCTTATGGTTTGAAAATGAAGTTTCATCTACCTCCAAACTTGTCAAACACTCCCATTTAATTTGGTGACTCGCATAAACACGTTTTTCTTAGGAATTTTCGAGGGTGTTTAAGAGTGTATAGTAGTGATTACGAAATATTTGAAAACATATAAAAAATTTTAATTTCAAGAATTTTCTTTTTAAATTTTCAAAAAACACGTATTCAAAGACTGCTTTCCTTGCTTCAATGTAGAAGGATTGACTGATTCAACCAGTCTCTAATATTGAGACAAAATTATCAAGATACTAGACCGATTTGCAAGTGCCTGCTGTCATCGGAAGTCTTTGTGCGTTCAAGTCCTATAAATGACCCTGAATTTCTCACATACTAGCAGGCTAGCAGCAACAAACACAGAGCCATGGCTCAAATTCTGCACCTCTATCTTCTTGCAACTCTACTTCTTGCTCTTTCTTTTAAGGCCACCTCCTCCTCCCGACAAAGCGGCAACAACGGGCTCAAATCTCTCCACTTTGCACTCTACCAGCATGAAACGATAAACAAAACGGGATACATCATAGTGAATGGGGTGGCCGGAGCAGGGGTCGGTCAAACCACAACACCTTTCGGCACCTTGTTTGCTTTCCAAGATCCGATGACTGTGACGGCCAATATATCTTCAAAGGTCGTCGCGATTGCTGAAGGCACCTCTATAACATCTAGTTTTGATGGGCTGAGGAGCATTTCCATCGCTAAGATCACTTTGAGGTTGAAGAATCACATGGGGTCTATCTCTGTTGTTGGGGGGACACATAACATCAAGCCTGCTGATCATCCCGTGGTAGGAGGCACCGGTGACTTCATGTTTGTTCAAGGGTACGTGACCTCCTCTCCGGTGGATCTCCAGGGACTCACTGTTACCTACAAGATTGAGTTCCACCTCTACTGGCCCTCCTATGCAAATAAATTCTCACTTCATGACAAACATGTGGGAAATGATATAATTACTTAGAGGATACCTAGTTATTTGAATCCTGTTGTGGGAAATGATATAATTACTTGGAGGATAGCTAGTTATTTGAATCCTGTTGTGGCTCACATAATTATTTTTGGCAAAAAGAAATAAAAATAAATATACAAGCTTCTTAAATGTATTTTTTTTAAAAGAAATTATAATTATAAATAAAAAAACTTATGCATGCATTTAATTAAATATATTAAGAACAATCTGTACTAATAAATACAAAAAATAAAGTGTTAATGTGTCTATTCAACTCGTCTCACTCCCTTTTGTTTTAACACAAAAGAATTAATCTATATATATTATTGAATCAAAAAGTTAATGCTTATATATATATAATAAATTATAATAAAAATCATATATGTTAATAAAAACATGTACAATCTCAGATTAATTTTTAACTTAGTAAGAGAATAAAAAAAATGTTGCAATTGCAATGAAACACTATTTCCTTAATCTATGCATAGTAATTTTTTTAAAAAAAACAGTGTAAAGAAAAAAAAATTAAAAACAAATTACAAAAGAATAAAGATAAGAACAAAGAAATGGTATAAATAGGTCAAGTGTGGAGTAATAAATATTGCAAGTATAAAAAATAAAAAATGATATTTCTTTTCCAAAAAAAATGTAAAGAAAAAAGAAGGGAAAAACTAAAAAAATATTAAAAAAATAAAGATAAGAAAACTTCAAGTATAAAATGATAAAAATTTAAAAAATAATGAGAAAAAAAATATGAAAAGCTTTTTTCTGAATAAAAAACCAAAAATTTTAATTTTGTCACTTCTGTAATAAAAAAAATTAGCAGAATTTATAATTATACTATTTCTACAGGAAAATACGGTTTCGTACATGTATAATTTCCATTCCAATGTAGTAAATAAGAAATCTTTAACTATGATTTTGATTTTCCAGTAATCTTTAAAGTAAAATCCTTCTTGTTATAGTTCCTATCCATTGTCAATTACATTTGATTAATATAAAGTAACGAACAGATCATAAACGGGATTTTTTTAACCAAATTTAATAATCTTTTTTTAGTATTACGGTGTCGTATAATCGGATTCAATTTTCTTTCCTTCTGTTTTAAGTGTCCTTGTGCAAAATTGTGAATCCCAAATTAATTCTCCCATCCACTCATAAATACGTCAAATTAATTCCTAATACATATTAGCTGGATTGCATAATAAAATATTTTTTTTATTCCTAATAATTTCCAGAAAAATAAGCTCATGTACACACACTAGTCTCTACTCGTGCTTTGCTGTGATGCTAGATAATTTTTTAAATAAAAAAAATAATATTTAGATACTAAAAATAGGTAAAAAAAGATATGAAAACTTGCTTATGAAAAATATATGAAAACGTTAATTAAAGCTAAACTAACATGGAATGTCTCGTTAAACCCATGGTCTAAATTATATGATTAGAATAACCCAATTAAAAATAAAAAAATTATAATTTTTTTGAAATTGTTAATTTTTTTAAATCCGTGACCTGAGTCATTTAACTTGAAACATCCAATTTAGAAAAATTATAAGTTTAATTTTTTTAAATAAATATTAAAGAATAAAATTAAAAAAAATTCTAATAATACAAAATGATTTAAAAAAATAATAATTCAAAAAATGAGGATCGAGATCACTATTACCATCACTATTACTATTATTATTATTATGACCACTATTATTATTATTATTATTATTATTATTATAACTAATATTACAATTAATATTTTTTTTTATTAGCCTCATCATTATTATTAATATTACCACGATTATTATTACAATTATTATCATTATCATTATCATTATCATTATCATTATCATTATCATTGAAAAAATAAAAACCATGAACTTGAATTGAAGGATACAATTGAAAACTATAAATTTTTTGACAAAAGAGCCAAGAAAAACAATAAAAAATCAAAAGAAAAGGGACCTAATTGAAATCACTATTATCATTGAAAAAACAAATATCATAAACTTGATTTGAATGATGAAATTCAAGCTATAAAAACTTTGATAAAAAAACAAAGGAAAACAATTAAGAAATTAAAAGTATGAGAACCAAATTGAAATACCTTATATACAAATTAAGAATCCATGGTTAAATTAAAAACAAAAAAACTTCAACAAAAGAGAAAATGACTAAAAAACATCAATCAAAACTCAAAAGTAGGAGAGAGAAATGAATGAAGAAAAAAAAAGGATCTTCGGCAATAAACTAGCTAGATTTGAAGAATTCACGCCGCCTATAATAAAAGTGGAGACGACGAGAAATAATTTAAGACGACGGATGACTATTTTTGACAACCAAAAATCATCGCATGCACTGCCTTAAGCTAGGATTAAGCTTTGTTGGGAAGCCTAAATCCCAAATCACTATCCTAGAAATTCTATCTCCAAATAAATACAAGTATTTAGTTTATACAAGATATTAGCATGTATGCACAATAAATATTTTTATCATTAAAATCAAATAACAATACATTTTACCTTAGATAGAATGTTTTTAGGATGATTTTCATATTTTTTTTTAGTATAACTAGTCTCTTGCTAAAAAATATTTGAAAGATTAATTATGATTTCTATTAACCATAAGATTAAGTGAAAATTTATTTTCTTTTATTGTACCCTTCTCGTGTAATCATATCATTAAAATGTCCCTTGTGACAATGATGGTGTCATGATTTCTACTAAAAAAGATTAACACAACTAGATGAGTTGGGAACAACTATGTTTGAAAGAGTCCATGACAATTATAGTAGCTACTGCTAACAACACCAAGTGTGTGCTTTTGATCTGCATAGCCTATACTTCATGTGATGAGATTGTGCAAGCTGTCCATGAATCCTGTAAAAATAAGTGGGAGGAAATTCAACCTTGTAACTCACCTAAAAGTTGCAGTGGTAGGGTTGAAGAAGTAGATGGCAAAAGCATAGATGATGGCATTGGCCACAGTGTTCAAGAATTGTTTGGAGTTCAAACAAATGAATTACGAGCAACAAGGGCAAGCACATTCTGTAATGACGTGGCCGAAGGAGTAGAAAGGACTGATAAAAAAAGTGGTGTGGCTGGGCATGCTGTCCATGGATCCTGTGGTAAATGGGGTGAAGTTCAATCATTGGAGGCAAGTAGAACCGGAGATGTTGTGATTCCAAATGTAAAGAGTGAGAAATTGCTGGTGGATCTTTCGATATTAAAGGTGGTTGACATTGAGAGCCACATGTATATGTCAGTAGCTCCCAATCCTGACATTGTGATCCGAAGTTCTGGGGAGACCCGCCTCAGTAACTTCCTACTTTGGCAAACTAGTAACTGCCTGTTGTATTCTCCAAATGCACTATGGCCAGATATGAGGTTGTGGCACTTGGTGTGGGCAGTCTTAGACTTCCAGCGCAATCATTCTTATTTAGAGAAGAAAAAGAAGCAGTTTTAACCAAAATTTTGACACTACAGAAGATTCTCTCCTCTCTCTCATATTACAGTACTAGTTGTGCATCTGCGATTGAATTCTATTGGAAACTGGGAAGCTCAAGAGTCAGATGCCTCACCCTTTTGTTGTAATCTAAAGAGTTTAATATCCATGCCTGGGCACTTCCAAATTGCACTGATGCTTTGGCATGGGGTACTTCCAATTTTGGAACCATATTGAATTCCTTGCAGGCAACAATTATCTTTTTATATTTTGGAAAACCTTGAATATTAGCCATGATTTCTTAGCCGGGGGTGTACTGACTATATCATGTAATTGCAATGGACATAAATGATAAAGCCAAAACATTTGAACATGCAGGTGAGAGAGTACTAAATGGAAATAAATCTGTGTTCTTTCAAGAGTACTCAACACCAACTTTACTTGATGACTACTTAAAGCTGTGTACAAGAGTCAGATTCAGGTACTTTGAATCTGTTCTACAGCAATTGTATCTTCCTTGGTAGCAAAGATTTTTCAAGGCATTTAGAAGAGCATGATTTTTTTTTTCTCAGGGTACTTGATTCTGTCGAGCATACTTTTCTTGTCTGAGATAATCTGGGCATTGATTATTATGGTGTTTGCACGATGGATCTTTGCATAAGATTATCTTATCTTATTTCATATATTTTTTATTGTTCATTAAGGCAAAGTCATTTTCCTATGTGACACCAGCAAGATCTATATATCACATAACTCAGTCTTGCATTCGTATAATTTGTGTCATTCCCCTCTCAGATGCACTGGAGTTGGCGATGGATCAATTTAGACTGAACATGTGTTCGTTAATTTGCCATTGGTTATAGTTGCATGTGTCTGGCACGCATCTCCCCTGTCTCAAACAGATAAAAGCCTTTAACCTCTTTGCTGGATTACCCACTGTACTGTCAGGTATATGCATCAGAGTCCTATAAATCCCCTGGTCTTCTTGCATGCTTCTGGCAACAGAGACGGACATAGTTCTCTATTTACACCTATATATTCTTGCTATATTAGTCTGCCTTAAATTTAAGGGTACCTCACCTCCCTCCAAAGCGATCAACGATTTGAAGTCACTGCAAAGGTGTTCATTGTCAAACGAGGCCATAAATGACCCTGATCTTTCCATTAACGACACCAGAGATGGCCATGGCTCAATCTCCACCCCTCTATCTTCTCGCTATTTTATATTTTGCTCTTTTATTCAAGGGCACGTCCAGCACCCAGCAAAACCACAACGAACTCAAATCCCTTCACTACTTTGTTCTCTGCGAGCATGCCACTCGGAATAAAACCGGGTATATCATCGTGAATGGCGTGGCTGGACCAAATCTGCCTCGCACCACATCAACTCTTGGCACCTTGCATGTTTTTCGAGACCCCATGATTGTTACATCCGACCCATCTTCTAAAGTTGCTGGCACTGTTTAAGGATACTTATGGCATCCAGTTTTGATGGGTTTTGGGTCCTTGTTCTTCTTAACTCTACTTTACAATTGAAGCAGCACAGGGGGTCCATTGTCATTGCTGGGGGCTTTAGTAACTGAAAGCCGTCGGATGTTCCAGTTGGTCAAGAAAGAAATAGCAGTGATTGAAAGTATATTTGGGAGGTAATTTTCAACCTTGTTCGCGACTCTCATAAAACTTGTAATCGTAGCATGGATTGATCCCGTGACAAAGGGGGTGAGTTGTATCATTGGAGGCGAGAGAGCGAGAAGTTGCTGATGGATGATCCTTCTATATATTTATATGCTGTAAGGTCTTGAATATTAGCTTTCTAATCTTTAAGCCAGGGGTCTGCGAGAAAAACCGACCAAACCGTGCCATAAAGCCCACTGTCCGATCGCCGACGTGTGGAGACGGCCAGGCTGGGTATAAACGCGATTAGGGGAGGGGGGGGGGGTTAGAGGACGTGCTCGTACGATTAACAGAAGGATTTTTTCAGACTCTGACTCCTTTGTCAACGAAGCTTTTCTGATGGCATATACAAGAAGAGCATGATTGTTTTTTTTTTTCTTTTTTCTCTTGCAATTTTGTGAAAGATTTTAACAGGGAACTTGATCCTGTTAAGCAGATCAATTCTCTTCAGTGAGATGTTCTTGACGTTCATGATACTGTAATTTGGTGCTATATATACGATAAGATAATTACACTTAAATAAATATTTGATTTGGAGGGGAGGCTTTTGAAAGAATAATTAAATATGCCGATGCCATATCTCACAATAGAAATTAATTAATACTTTGATAATTATGTAGCAAGAACCTCCACCATTAATGCTCAGATTATGCCAAAGCATCATTGTAAACTGAAAATATCATGATCGCTGTTAGAGACCAAATTATACATTTTTATTATTTTAATTTAGATAATTGAGTGTCTATATTTTGCTTTGTGGCGTCTCTTTATCTATGCATTTCCAGTTTACTTATCACTTTTTTATTTTAAGAGACGATACACATGTTAGATTTTTATTATTTATTATGAGAAAAATAAATTTTGATTATAAATTCAATACATAAAAAATTTAAAAAAGCATAATTTTTTTATTGCTTTTCAATTTTTTATTTACACTGAAAAAAACCCATCACTCAATTTTAGAAATTGAAATAAAAAAATGATTAAAAAAGTTTTTTTTTTGTATATTTTTCTGATCAATCTCTTGAAGGTGTTTGATATTGCAACTGAATCATACTTTGAAATATTTTGATATTGTTTTAGTTTTATAATTTTTTATATTTTTTTATCATTTTAAATAAAGTTTAAAAAATAAAACATATTATTGTAATATATTTTTAAATAAAAAATATTTTAAAAAACAAACTTTATCCCTCTCGGAAACAATGACATTATACATTCACCACTGTAGCTCTGAAAAAATTAAAGTCGAAAATGGAGGCTAGCGGGTGACTTTTGAGCGCACAAGTCTGATTTATTATTTGCCACAAATCACAGTTGTACGTGCGGTGGCCTGCATGATGCCTGTGGTTTGAAAATGAAGTTTCATCTACTTCCAAACTCGTCAAACACTCTCATTCGGTGACTCCTATAAGCTTGTTTTTCCTAGAAAAGTGTTCGGGGGGTGTTTATTGATGCAGTGGTTATTATTTAAAATATTTTTATTTAAAAATAAATAAAAATAATTTTTTTATTTTTAAATATTATTTTTAACAATAACATATGAAAATGATTTTAATATATACATAAAAAATTAATTTTTTTAAAAAATTAATATTTAAAAAATACATATCTAAAAACTGCTTTCTTTACTTTTATATAGACCTGTTTTTATGTTTCGCAAATATTTTTGAAAAAGTTTATTTTTTTTAATTTAAATTAATATTTTTTATTATTTTCAGTTTATTTTAATGTGCTGATATTAAAATAATTTTTTAAAAATAAAAAAATAAATTATTTTAATATATTTTTAAATAAAATATGTTTTAAATAACAATTACAATCACACCCAACCTCACGTGAGGGTGTTTGGGTGTGAGGTGTGGCAAAAAACCACCACACTTCTTACTAAAAAACATGTATTTTTTGCTTTTAGAAAATGTGGTGTGTGCTTTAAGAGGGTGGTACCTAAAAAAAAAAGCTACCACAACTCCCACCCAAACACACCATGAACTTGACTGATTCCACGTTGAGACAAAATTATCAAGATACTAGACCGATTTGCAAGTGCCTGCTGTCATCGTAAGTCTTTGTGCGTACAAGTCCTATAAATGACCCTGAATTTCTCACATACTAGCAGGCTAGCAGCAACAAACACAGAGCCATGGCTCAAATTCTGCACCTCTATCTTCTTGCAACTCTACTTCTTGCTCTTTCTTTTAAGGCCACCTCCTCCTCCCGACAAAGCGGCAACAACGGGCTCAAATCTCTCCACTTTGCACTCTACCAGCATGAAACGATAAACAAAACGGGATACATCATAGTGAATGGGGTGGCCGGAGCAGGGGTCGGTCAAACCACAACACCTTTCGGCACCTTGTTTGCTTTCCAAGATCCGATGACTGTGACGGCCAATATATCTTCAAAGGTCGTCGCGATTGCTGAAGGCACCTCTATAACATCTAGTTTTGATGGGCTGAGGAGCATTTCCATCGCTAAGATCACTTTGAGGTTGAAGAATCACATGGGGTCTATCTCTGTTGTTGGGGGGACACATAACATCAAGCCTGCTGATCATCCCGTGGTAGGAGGCACCGGTGACTTCATGTTTGTTCAAGGGTACGTGACCTCCTCTCCGGTGGATCTCCAGGGACTCACTGTTACCTACAAGATTGAGTTCCACCTCTACTGGCCCCCCTATGCAAATAAATTCTCACTTCATGACAAACATGTGGGAAATGATATAATTACTTAGAGGATACCTAGTTATTTGAACAGTGTTATTTGGAACATGTTTTGTCGCGGGTTCAATAATTGTTTTAGGCAAAAAAATAAAAATAAAATAACATTTAAGCTTTTTAAATGTATTTTTTTAAGAAATTCTAATTATAAATAAAAAAAGTTAACTTATGCATATATTTAATTAAATACATCGAGAACAATCCGTGCTAATAAATACAAAAAACAAAGTATTAATGCTTCTATTCAACTTGCCTCGTTGCTTTTTATTCTAACGCAAAAAAATTAATGTGCATGTGTTATTAACTTATTTTTTGATATCGAGTAAAACATATAACCGGGAATCAAAAAGTTAATGCTTACATATAATAAATTATAGCAAAGATCATATGCTTTAATAAAATAAAGTAAGATTCCAAATAAATTTTTAAGTAACAGGATAATATAACAATGTTGCAATTGTTACAGTGAAACACTATTTCTTTAATCTTTGTATAATAATTTAAAAAAATACAAAGAAATTTTTTTAAAAAAATTACAAAGAAATAAAGATAAGAAAAAAAAGAATGGTATAAATAAGTTAAATGTAAAGTGATAAATATTCCAAGTATAAAAAAATAAAAAAATGTTAATTGTTTTTCAAAAAAAAGTGTAAAGAAAATAAAAAATATAATTAAAAAATAAAGATAAGAAAACAATGGTGATAAATAGGCAAAATATAGAATAATAAAAATCCAGGAATAAAAAGAAAAAATATAAAAAAAAACTTATTTATGAATAAAAAACCAAAAATTTTAATTTTGAAACTGAGACAATAAAAAAAAATTAGTAAAATTTATAATTATACTATTTCTACAGGAAACACGGTTTCCTTTCAGTACATAGGAAATCTTTAACTATGATTTTGATTTTCCAGTGATCTTCGAAGTAAAATCCTTCTTGTTCTTGTTGTAGTATGGATTCTATCCATTGATTAATATAAAGCAACGAACCGATCATAAACGCGATTTTTTTTACCAAATAAGTTAATAATCTTTTTTCAGTATTACGTACGGTGTCGTATAATCGGATTCAATTTTCTTTCCTTCGGTTTTAAAAGTATCCTTGAGCAAAATTGTGAATCCCAAATTAATTCTCCTATCCATTCATAAATAGCTGGATTGCAGAATAAAATATTTTTTTATTCCAAATACTTTCCAGAAAAATAAGCAGCCACAAACACTAGCCATGATACCCGTGCTTCGGGGCGTGGCTAATAATTTTTTGAACAAAAAAACAATATTTATATACTGAAAACAAGTAAAAGAATACATAAAAACTGCTTATTAAAAAATATAAAAAAACTATTTAGAGTTAAGTTAACACGAGATGTCCTGTTAGATTCACAGTCTAAATTATATGATTGGAATATTAGCCCAATTAAAAATTAAAAAAATTATAAAGCTTATATATATATATATAAAGTGTTAATTTTTTTTTAAACTCATAACTTGAGTCATTAAATTTGAAGCACCCAATCTAGAAAATCACGAAGTCTAATTTAAAAAAATATTTTAAAGGATGAAATTGAAAAGAAAAAAAAATATTATAATCATACAAAAGGATTTTAAAAAATAACAATTCAAAAAATAAGGATTAAGATCACTATAACTATATTATTAATAAGTAATATCATCACTATTATTATTATTATTATTATTATTATTATTATAAGTAACATTACATTAATATTTTTTTTATTAGCATCATCATTATTAATTATTAATATTACCATGATTATTGTTGTTGTTGTTGTTAAAAAAATAAAAACCATGAACTTGATTTGAAGGATATAATTGAAAACTATAAAAACTTTGATAAAAAAACCAAGAAAAACAATAAGAAATCAAAAAAAAAGGGACTGAATTGAAATCACTATTATCATTGAAATAACAAATATCATAGACTTGATTTGAAAGATCAAATTAAGCCATAAGACTTTGATAAAAGAGCAAATAAAAAAAAATAAAAGTATAAGGATCAAATTGAAATACCTTATATATACAAATTAAGAACCAATGGTTAAATTGAAACAAACAAAACTTCAACAAAAAAGAAAATGATTAAAAAAAAGCAATCAAAACTAAAAGGTAGAAGAGAGAAATGAAGGAAGGAAAAATAAAGGGTTATCAACGATAATCTAGCCAGATTTGGAGCACACACACCACTTATAATGGAAGTGGAGACAACAAGGAATAATATGAGACGACAAACGACCATTTTTGACAATAAAAAACCATCGCATGCGCTGCCTTAAGCGAGGATTAAACTTCGTTGTGAAGGCTAAATCCCAAATCACTATCCTAGGAATTTCTATCTCCAATAAATACAAGTATTTAGTTTATGCAAAATATTAGCATATATGTACAATAGGTATCTTTATCATTAAAATCAAACAACAATACATCTTACGTAGGTAAGATGTTTTTAGGGTGATTTTTATATTTTCTTTAGCATAATTAGCCTTTTACTAAAAAAATATTTGAAAAACTAGTTAGGATTCCTAGTAACCATAAAATTAAGTGGCAACTTCTTTCCTTTAATTTTACCCTTTTCATAGAATTATATATTTGAGATGTCCCCTGCGACAATGATGATGCATATGTGTCTCATGATTTGTACTAAAAAATATGAACACATCTAGATAAGTTAGGAACAACTATGTTTGAAAGAATCCATGGCAATTATAGTAGCTACAAGATCATTTAAAAAAAAATCCATCATAAGTCATGATTGGCAGAGGAAACAACTTCTTCATGATATTAAAGAAAAATGATTAGTAATTAAAGAAAAATCATTAGATTGCACTTGGGGAAAACACTAAACAAAGTCAATATGGGCCAAGTTAAGAGAATGTATTAACCATGCCTATTTAGCAACCAAAGATGGAGAACGTGAATAGGAAAATCTATAGTGAGCCTAGAAAGCAACTATGTCACCTAAACAATTCAAACAAATCAATGACTGAATTTAAAGATACTTCTAAAATCAAACATCTTTGAAAAAGCTATCAATGTTTTAAAAAAGAAAGATTAAGCTTTTAAAAAGTGCAATTTATGTTTTCACTTTATGATAAAATCAGAATAAGTTGTTGTGCATTAAAAAAATCAAGGAAAAAGACAGATAACAAGCTTAAGCCAAGCAATTAGAATATCTTTAATTGAATTTTGTTGATAAGTAAGTCAAAATAAAATCTAAAATCAAGATAGCACTTAGAATTCATGTTGAGTTTGTTCACCTCTTGAGTTGACCTATTTAAGTTTTCTATCGTGGTTGGTTGCCTATCGATCTGACATATTTAAAATTTTATGTTAAGATTGATTGTCTCTCAAGTTGACCCATTTATGTTTCATGTCGAGGTTGGTCATCTTTCGATTTAATCTTTTTAGATTTCATGTTGAGGTTGATCACATATCAAGTTAACCTATTTAAGTTTCCGATCAAGCTTGGTCGCATTTCAATTTAACCCATTTAGATTTCATATTATGGTCAGTCACCTTTCAAGTTGATCTATTTAAGTTTCATATATAGGTTAACCACCTCTTGATTTAAACCATTTATATTTGATGTTTAGGTTGTTTACCTCTTAAGTCAACTAACATAGGTTTCATGTATGTTGAGGTTGGTCACTATCAAGTTGATCCATTTAAGTTTCCTATTATGGTTAGTTGCCTCTTAATTTGACCTATTTAGATTTATGTTGAGGTTGATCACCTTTCCAGTTGACCCATTTATGTTTCAAGTTGAGGTTGATTGCTTTTTAATTTGACCCATTTAGATGTTAAGATTAGTCACCTCTCACGTTAACCTATTTAAGTTTCACGTTGAGGTTAGTCGGCTCTTGATTTGATCTATTTAGATTTCTTGTTGAGGTTGGTCACCTGTCAAGTTGATCTATTTAAGTTTCATGTCGAGTTTGGTCCTCTTAATTTAACCTATTTATATTTGAGATTGGTTGCCTCTCAATTTGACCACCTTCATATATATATATATATATATATATATATATATATATATATATATATATATAACATTGTTTTTCTCTGTATTTGTAAAACTTTATCTTTTATTTTGAAGTACTTTATTGTATTTCTTTACAAATTTAATATACAAAGTCAAAGAAAAATAAGATTTTTCAAAGTGTTTTTTTACTATAAGTATTTTAAAGAGGGAGAAAAGTTACAATCCATTTTCATCATATTTTCAAAATAATAAAATAAAAAATAAAAGATTCTAGAAAAAAAAATATTAGGCAAAAGGGAAAAAATGAACCAAAACGATGGAAGATCATCTAAATGAGTAAGAGAAAAATAAATAAAATGTTTTATATGATTGTTTACTTTCAGGTGAAAGATCTACTAGTTCTAATATATTATTGTTTATGATAGACTCAATTTCACTATTATATGACTTTTTCAATTAGAATGCTTCAGGATAGGATATTGTCTTGGGGTAGATTCGAGGTTCATTTTCTAACAAATATATTTGAAAATCAGGATCAAATATTTTTGTTATTTTTTTCCCTTTTACTTTTTCTACATTCAAATTTATCATCTTTTGATTGATGACAACTAATTGAGCTAACTTCAGTCATTATCTAAGGAAAATGATTTTCTTTAACTTTCTTAAATGAAAACACATCTTTAAATAAAACTATATTTTTGTATTTCATTACAATATTAGGTTGAAAGTCCTCAATACTTGACTTGTATACAAGAAAAAAATATGTAAAACATAGTCCATAATTTTAGGTCCTATCTTGTTTTTTTTGGGATAAGTATGGTCACCTTTGCAAGATACCTCTACTCTTCAAGGTATTTATATGAATGTCTTCTACTTTTTTACAATCCATATGGTGTTTTTTCTAACTTTTTATAAGGTACTCAAAATTGCTTCTCTCTACAAGTTCTGAAATGCTCTTAAACTTATCAACTTGATATTCATCATTTCTTTTATGTTTTGCAATGCTATTTAGTTGAAGTAAATAAAGAGTAAAAGTTTGGTGGATAAGACCATTCTAGAAACATAATTCACTAAAAGGTATTTTCTATTCTCCACCTTTATCACTTTGTATTACCTTTATTTTCTTATTAAGTTGATTTTTAACTTTTTTCTTATAATATTTAAACATTTCAAGAGCCTTACTTTTGCTTATAAAAAAAAAGGTATAACAATACCTTGTGCAATCATCTATAAAAGTAATATAATATTCTTTCACATGTAATTTGGATATATTTTAAATAACCAATATCCACGTGAATTAAATCTAGAGGTTTACTATTTCTTTTAATTGTTTAGAAAAAAAAATTTTGTGAATTTTGAATCCACACAAACCTAACACTTATAATTTTCTTAAAAAACTATACTTGACCAGTAATAATTTAAGATTAATTCATCTTTGTATAGAATTATAATTTACATGTCATATCATATATCACAAGACTCAAGTTAGTAGGAAAAATAGTCATTCTTATTACTGTTCATCTCATCTTTGGTTAAAACAGTCATTATAAATATTTTAAAGAGGTCATCATTAAAATACCTCTCTACTACAATCATTCTGTTTATAGAGAGCATAAAGTTGTCACTTTTAGAGACCTTCTTAAAATTATATTTGAATAATTTATTGTACTCTTCTATTCTCAATCTCAAGATGACATTTTCAACTCTCATTTTCTTGCGCTTATATTTAAGGTAATTTTTCAAGTCTTTCCAAGATAATAGAGATTTTTTAATAGTTGTAATTGTTTGGAAGCATTCACTCAGAAACTTACCTTTAACATAATTATCATGCAATATGAGGTAAAACTATTGAACTTGGCATATAGTAGTCTTTGAATTAACCATATTGAAATCCAGAAATTTATCATGATTTTTTTTTCATACCAACATCTTCAACCTTGTGTTTTTTATCCAAAACTTCTCATAGTATCTTTGCACTCTTAATTGAACTATATACATTGAACTATATACATTATAGAGTGTGTTATTCGATCCATTCAAGATATAATTCTCATAAACAAAATCATTGTTATTCCATATACATACAACTACCATAATGATATTAGCAGATTCATTATCTACCAGATTTGATGCTTCTTCAATCAAAAACTTTGCTAACTATAAGGTGGTTAAATAAAAGAAAAAATCTTTTACTACCATCACTTAAAGTTCAATCCATTAAACTTTTCAAGTTTCTAAACATGCACTAAAAAATATGATGATGGAATCATCCCTGCCGAAGTAGAAGTTTTTAAAGGAACATTGGTTAAAACATCCACAACTTGAATTGAAGTCATATCAATTTTCTAAAATAATAGCCAAATATTTATCATCAAAATTTGGCTATAAATATGTAGATTAAAAAATGCAGTATATAATTTAAACTATAAAAAATGAAGACCTTTTGTCCTTGACACTAAAATATTCATCTATTGGTACAAATGATCCTGTTACAAATAATCTCTCAAAAATCCAACAATTTAACTTTTAAAAAAGTATTTTTTATTTAAAATAAGTCTACTACCTGAAGGAATAAGGAAAGTCAAAATATCTCTAAGCTACAGAATAGAGGGAAAAGGCAGCAAAAAGGTAAGAAAACTAGAAGCAAAATAAGCTGAAAAAATAATGAGGATAAAGGCAAATGAGTTGTTGCAAGGTATGCATAATATCTTCCCTTCAACCCTCTATTATATGATTTTTGAAACCATAATTGTTACATAATTAATTTTAATAATTACCATAATTAATTCATGCTATTTTGCCTTACCCATCATAAAAAGAATTATAACATGCCATTTTCCCCTTAAAAACCATACGTTATGCCTATGAAAATAAATTGTTTACGAAATGTGGACTGACAAACTAGTGGGCTGGTAAAAAATAACTTTTTATGTGCTAACAATCTTCCTTGTCTTGGAGATTTTTTTTTTCTGAGGTGTTCTGCGAGAGTTCTATAAATACGACCTGTTCATGTTTTAAGTATTTGTCATTCTGACTGTTCTAGGTTTTGCCCAGACAATTTATAAGGCCAATGGCTCACCCAGCTCTACTCCTTTACGTTCTTGCTATTTTATTCCTTGCTCTTTCATTTAAGGCCACCTCCACCCACAACCGCCGCGGACTCAAATCCCTCCACTTTACACTCTACCAACAAGAAGCCATAAACAAAACAGTGTATCTCATAGTGAAGGGTGTGACAGGACCAGATGTTAGTCCTTCCGCATCCCCCTTTGGCTCCCTGTTTGTTAACCAAGATCTTTTGACTATTTCACCTAACTCGTCTTCAAAAGTTGTTGGAGTGGCAGAAGGAGCTTCCATAACATCCAGTCTTGATGGACTCACCAACATTGTTATGGAGAAGATCACTTTAGAACTGAAGCACTACAAGGGATCAGTCTCCGTACTTGGAACTGCTCACAACATCAAGGTTATTGATCTTCCTGTCGTGGGAGGCACCGGTGATTTCATGTTCGTTCAAGGCTATATAAAACCATCTCTAGTGACCTTTGAGAACCCCAATATTGTGTACAAGATCGAGTTTCACCTGTACTGGCCTTCCTATGTTGCAAATCATTTTTCTCATAGTGATCGAAGTTCTCCTGTGAATGGTGTCTAGAAAACTCCCACTGATATCTTAATGGTGTCCGATTTCTCAACTCTGATGTTTTTCTTCTTCTTCTTCTTTTCAAATTCCATGTGTATCATTATATTCTGTCTCTCTTTTTTTTCTTAGAAATCAATCATCAATTTCTTGCCTAAAAAAATTATCATCAATTTCAAGCTAGCTGACCGTTCGCACAAGTTCAAGGAAATGGTTGATACCTTAAAGAAATTATTGATTTTTTCTTGCTTATGCATGTTTATTCAGAACCCAGAAGCCGCTGAAACTTTGTTAAACGAATTCCCATGGTCCTATATGCTATTGTCGAACTTTGTTAAAACCGAAGAGTGTGACTGCTTGTCTGCTTCAGCGAAGGAAATGATAAACGAAGATAAACCAGAAAGAATCATCAATTAATTAAACATCAATATCATTGTCCCATCAATAAACACAAGATTAAATAATGATCCCAACAGAAATAATGCAGTTCTGACGTACATTGTTTTGGAAAATGATGAGGTAATTCTGTCTTATTTTAGGTTCTAACAGCTCCGACGATGCTGATATCTTTAACTCTCTCTCTCTCTCTCTCTCTAATCACTTTTTCTTTAGGACATGATATTTCTTGGAAAATATTTTTTGAAAAATTACTTTTTAAATTTTTTTATATTTGTTTGTTAATAAAAAAGTTAGTCAACAAAAAATAATTTCCGGTCAACAAAAAATATTTTTCAATCAAAGGAAAATTTAGCTTGGTTTACATGAAAGTGTTTTTCTTTTTAACTGTGTTTGTTTTTTAAAAAGTGTTTTTTGGAAAATCACTTTCCAAACTTTCCTGTGTTTGTTTACTATTAGAAAAGTTGGTTAACGGAAAACATTTTTCAGTTAAAGAAAAATTTAGCTTGGTTTTCAGGAAAGTGTTTTCCTGAAAAATTTGGGTGGAAAACACTTTCCGGAAATTGTTAAAAATTTAGAAATGTCATGATTATATCAAATTTGATCCTCAAACTTTTGATTGCTATATATATTTTGTTTTGAATATTTTTTTTTTAATTTCATCTCTTAAAATTTAATTTTTATATTAACTTTGGTCATTATTTTTATAATTGCTATTTGCTTTTTCCTTATCATTTTTTTATTGAAATTTTTTATCTATCAAATTTGGTCCTCATTCTTTTGATTGTTACTTATTTTATTTGAAATAATTTATGAAATGTTGATTATTATTATTTTAATTTCTTTATTTTTTATTTTTTTTAATTTTAGATTTGATCTCTATTATTTTGATTATTATTTATTTTATTTGAGATAATTTATGAAATTATATTTTTTTTCACTTTCATTTTCATTCAACTTTTAATTTGTAAGATTTGTTCCTCATTATTATTTTAATAAACTTGAGAAAATTAAAATATTAATAAGTTATTTTCCAGTTTATTTTCCATGACATAACCAAACACTGGAAAGTATTTTCTAACTTATTTTCCATTACACTACCAAACATCGATCATAAAGTAATTCACTTTTTCGGAATTCACTTTCTCGGAATTCACTTTCTAAAAAAAATTGTTTTTCAGCAAACAAACGGGGTATAAACATATATTCCATTTCCCACCAAATAATGCATTGAATAAAATATACATGGGGGCAATCATATTAAATTTTCGCGAAGACTGTTGTTTTTATAGATTATGTTTGTTTTCTTGGGAGAAATTTTATGTCGATAGTAATCCCATAATTCACAAAAGATATAGAAACAAAGAAAAACGGGAATATGAGAAAAAAGTATTCATCAACTAGCTTAAAATAATAAAATCATTTTGATGAGTCATCTGAATCTATTTTTATTGGACCATGAAGTAATTATTAGATATCATGACAAAGATTAATATTATTAACGAAACTTTAAAACGCGTAGAGAATCTCTATAGTATATACTTCATAGTTTCATAGTAAAATTACATTTTTGTTCCTGAAAAACAAATTAAGAAGTTTTAAAGTTGGGGTTATTTTGATCTTTTCACATAACCTATTATTCATTAAATAATTATCCAAAGGTATATGCATCTTTTCAAGTTTTTTGAAATAGTAAAATGACCGATTAAATAGCCCTCCAAGTAAAAAAAAAACTTAAAACTGTTAACCAAGGATGTTTTTATCTTTTTATTTATTTTAAAAAAAGTAAAATGATATTTTTTCCATTGGATTCAAGAAAAATACACTAGGGGCTTTTTCCTCCATTCATGGTGGGTTTTTTTTTTTTTTGTATTAATTACATAGCAACAGAGGTTTTTTGGTCTTCATTTTTAATAATTAATATAAATATGTAAAACATTACTAGCACATGGGCTATTTTGATTTTTTCACATAACCTATTAGTCATTAAATGATTATCTTTTCAAGTTTTTTTAAATAGTAAAATGACTAATTAAATAGCCCTTCAAGTAAAAATAAAAATAAAAACTTAAAACTATTAATCAAGGGTGTTTCTATCTTTTATTTTTATTTTAAGTAAAAAAGATATTTTTCCCATTGAATTCAAGAAAAATACACTAGGGGCTTTTTCCTCCATTCATGGTGGTTTTGTTTTTGTGTTAATTTCATAGCAATAGAGGTTTTTTGGTCTTTCATTTTTAATAATTAATATAAATATTTAAAAAATTATTAGCACATATGGGAGGCACTTGTACCTTTTGAACGGTGCGTAAAACTCCTCTCGATAGTCAAACCTGTCTTTTTGTTGTGTCTTTGAAATTGCTTTCGTATCCTCTTCATCTTGGTGTGACACGAGTGGATAGTGGTGAGATGGTTTGTTATTGGTATACCTTTTTTCCTCCCATCTTTTCTCTTTTCTCCCTCAAAAAGTTTTGGTTGGTCCTTTTTAGTTTTGGTATTTTGATTTTAGTCTTTATTATTTAGATTTTGATTTTTTATTCTTAGCTCTTTTATAAAAATTTTATTTGTTTAAAATTTAGTCTCTCAATTGTAATTTGTTGTATATTATTTTTTTCAATTTAGTCCTTATTCTTTTAAGTTTTAATTTTTTCACGATTTCATCATTTATTGTTTGATTTATTTGAGCTCGTGCTTTAAATTAAGTTAAGTTTTGTAAAATAAATTAATTTTACAATAAAATATATGGTTATAATATTAAATTACTATAAATCATCGATCTATAGCAACTCACATGAGTCATCCTTGAAAAATTAACTTCAAGTCGAGCGGTTATCTTAATGTTATTTATTTAATTGGAATTATATCAGTCATATAATTTTATATTAAATGAAAAAATCAAATTTTAATTTATTATGCAAATAAAAGTTTTAAGTATTCAATTAGTAAAAAAAACGCAATATAAATAAAATGCTAGATTAATGGAGAGTTAAATGCAATGACTTGTTTCGAAAAAATAAAAAGTTACGAAATCGTGTTAGCTTATGTAAATGGATCTCTCTCCCATTAATTAAATAGTAGGAAAAAATATATTGAGTTACAATATGATTTTATAATAAAATGAAGATTTTTTTTCCTCATATTCTTAATAAAAACTAATAAAGTTGTGTTTCATTTTTTATATAAATAGTTAAAAAAAATTAATATATTTGCTTAATATATCATCTGGTTACAAGTTTTGTGTTTTAGCTTAATAATTAACTTGTAAAAGTAATCCAAGGTCACGAGTTTAGACTTAAAGGTGCTCTATATTTCTTTTCAACTAATAAAAAAAAAGGTTAATTTATTATTTTAAGTGTTTTAGAACAAAGTGGTGTCTTAGCTTAATTTGTTAAAGCATGTGATGCAACTTTAAGGTTGTGGGATTGTGTCGCATAGGCATGTTATTTGATTTTTTTTTTTTTAAAAAAAAAAACATAATGCACGTGAGGCATTTATGAGGTTTTAAGTTTGAGTTGAAGTAGGCATGCTATTTGATTTTAAAAAACATAAACATGTCATATGTGTTTTTTTAAAAAAAAAATAAAGGATGACGCAAATAATGATGGGTCAGGTATGCAACCAAGCCCAGCCTAACACGGCTTGATTTTTTTTCTTATCCCTTTTTTTTTGGGGGGGTTTTTTAAATTTTTTTCAAGGATATTATTTAGACAGGCTTTTTATTTAATTTTATCTTTTAATATTAACTTTAATATTAGGTTGATGGTAAATTGCTTTTGTATTTTTTATCATATAATAAAATAAAATAAATAAATTGACCAAGTAAAGTCCATAACTTAGGTAGCGAGTTTGATG